>OGML01000982.1_pt1 | contig 26842 bp, 17 predicted proteins | sample 1572951 | NCBI WGS metagenome assembly OGML01 (sample SAMEA2581883, study PRJEB24529) | metagenome | biome: Human gut stool | place: China | collected 2011 | reverse complement strand
TTAACAATTAACAGGGATGTTTCCAGCTTGTTTTTAAGAACAGAGAACTGGACACCCTAATATTTTATTCAAAAAACATTTTTATTTCTTAAGCGTAAATTCAAACTTCAAGCCGCCTTCCTGCTGATTGCTTACACGGATGGTTCCGCCATGCAGGAGAACGGCATTCTTGACGATAGCAAGACCCAAACCGGTGCCACCCATCTTGCGGCTGCGTCCCTTATCTACCCGATAGAAACGCTCAAATAGACGGGAGAGATGCTCGGCAGGAACACCCTGACCGTTATCACTGAAGATGAAATGCCACTTATTGCCCTGCTCCTTGGCACTCAACGTTATCTTACGCCCTTCACCGGCATAGGCTATGGCATTGTCGGTAAGATTGCGGAACACACTATAGAGCAGACTGCGGTTACCCTTCACGATAATATGCTGGTCGGGAAGAAGATTCTCGAAAGTCATCTTGTGTGACTCTCTTTCCAGCGCCGTCTCACGGGCTATTTCACTCACCATCTGCGTAATGTCTACCGCCTCGAAATCTAGCATATCCGAACCGTCATCCAACCGGTTCAGGGTAGAGATGTCGCGGAGCAGAGAGGTGAGACGCTCGCTCTGGGCATAACAGCGCTGCAGAAACTGCGACTTCATCTCTTCGTTGATATGCGGATTGTCGAGTATCGTTTCCAGATAACCCTGGATACTTGCCACAGGAGTCTTCAGCTCGTGAGCTATATTCTGGGTAAGCTGCCGCTTCAGTACATCCTGTTCACATCGGGTGGTCTGTATGCGCTTATACATCTTGATGATACGCTCGGCTATCTCGCCCAACTCATCGTTAGGGAACTTGGCGAGATCTTCCACCTCAAGACTCTCGTTGTGATCTGCCTTATAAGCAAAGATGCTCAGTTTGGAGACATTCTTACCCAGACGGTCCGTAAAACGGTAGAGCACGATGGTAAGCAGAATGACGGCTACGATGGCAAACCAGATGAAATGCTGGTCAGCCTGCAGCGATTTTGCCAAATCATTATTGTAAGGTAGTGCCGTACGGATGATGAGCTTGCTTTCCGGAAAATAAGAAGCCACATAGAAATAATCATGCTTCAGGGTTTTAGACTGTCGCTCCACGCTTGAGCCTACCCTGTTTTTCAAGGCCTCTGCTATTTCCTCACGTTTAGCATGGTTGGCAAACTGATCATAGTCGGAACTCATGTTGTCATAAATCACCTTACCGTTCGGGCGCACCAGCGTAACACGAAGATCCTTGCTTTCATGTTCGCGTACAAAAGCCTTCAACTTCTCATGAGCCACAATCACATCCCTATTGTGAATGCTATCCTGCAGAATAATTCCTTCACCAGGAGAGAGCGCCAGATCTTCTGCCAACAGTTCATTATAATTTTCCAGCTTGATAGTAAGCGTACCTATTTTATACTGCTTCTCTCGTGCCTGCTGGAACACGATAAAACTGACGGCGAACACAAGGAACACCGCCAGTACACTGAAGTACAACTTCCTACCTACACTATTTAACTTAAACATTTTAATTACGCATCAAAATAATAACCGAATCCCAGACGGGTAACGATGCACTTGGCAAATTTACCAATCTTCTTTCTCATACGGGTGATGTTAACATCCACCGTGCGGTCGAGTACCATCACATCCTTAGGCCATACCCGGTCGATAAGTTCCTGACGTGAGAAGACCTTGCCGCGCTCTTCGAGGAAAAGACGCAGGAGTTCGAACTCGGTCTTGGTGAAAGGGATTGCCTCACCATCGATGCTCACCGTCTTCTTGTCCAGATTCAACTGCAGTCCCTGATAGTTGATGATCTTCGATTCATCAGCATCACCAGCCTGTTCAGCCGTACGGCGCAAGACGGCACGCACTCTGACCATCACCTCTCGGATAGAGAAAGGTTTCGAGATATAATCATCGGCACCGATATTGAATCCTGTCACCGTATCGTTTTCCGTATCTCGGGCTGTAAGGAAGATAATCGGAACATTGGCTGTCATCGGATTGCCCTTCAACTGCTTAGCCAGCTGGAAACCGCTCATTCCTCCCATCATGACGTCCAGTAGCAGCAAATCGAACGAAGCGATGTCCATCTCCAAAGCCTCTTCTGCCGAATTGGCTGTTTCTACCTCATATCCTTCTGTTTCGAGATTGAATTTCAGAATCTCACACAAGTCTTGCTCATCATCAACAACAAGTATTCTTTTCATATTCTCTTCCATATTTCATGTTATTTAAAATACCGCTGCAAAATTACGACTTTTCTTTCGTAATAAGCGTTACATTCAGTTACAATTTCGTGACATTTAGTTCTTTAGAGAAAAAAAATATAAAAAAACGAGTATTTTGTTACACATTTTAACTTAGTGTTCCAAATTCGCTACATGTTTCTTTGCTAGTTAGAAACAGAAATACTACTTTTGCACCCGATATAACTATAAGTGAGCATATAACACAACTGAAAGAGTATGAAAGATAAAGTAAATGCAATTCCCTTAATCGGTGAAATCATCAAAGAGGAATTAAACAAGCAAGGCAAGACCACAGTATGGCTTGCTGAGCAATTAGGCTGCCATCGTACTAATATATATAAGGTATACGGCAGAGCCACTATAGATACGGGTATGCTTTACCATATCTGTCAGTTGCTGAACATTGATTTGTTTAAGGTTTATTCAGACGCTTTGCGTAAACGCAAGAAAAAGAATCAAGATTTAAACTAAAAATAACTAAAACAATAAGACCTGAGGTTAATCACCCCAGGTCTTATTGTTTTTATGCCAATCGCTTTTCCAGACGCTCGCGGATGGCAGCGATAAAGCCGGCAGAGTTTACAGCCTTAGCCTCAACACCTTCCATCAGGTTTACGAGATCCTTGGTAGCGATACCATCATTCAAAGTATCGAAACATGCAGCCTCCAACTGGTCGCCAAAGTTCTGAAGTTCCTTGATGCCATCCAGTTCGCCACGCTTTCTCAACGCACCGCTCCATGCAAAGATTGTAGCCATCGGATTGGTAGATGTATCTTCACCCTTCAGGTAGCGATAGTAGTGACGGGTCACGGTACCGTGTGCTGCCTCATACTCATACTTGCCGTCAGGAGAAACCAATACAGAAGTCATCATCGCCAGAGAACCGAAGGCTGTACTGAGCATATCGCTCATCACATCACCGTCATAGTTCTTGCAAGCCCATATAAAGCCGCCCTTGCTGCGGATAACACGAGCCACTGCATCATCAATCAATGTATAGAAATACTCGATACCGAGTTCTGCAAACTTCTCTTTATAGTCGCTCTCATATACTTCCTCAAAGATTTTACGGAACTGGGCATCATAAGTCTTAGAGATGGTATCCTTGGTAGCAAACCAGAGATCCTGCTTGGTATCAATGGCAAACTTGAAGCAGCTGTGAGCAAAGCTGCGGATACTCTTATCAGTATTGTGCATGCCCTGGATAACGCCAGCACCATCGAAAGAATGAATCTCTATCTCCTGCTTCTTGCCGCTCTTACCCTCGAACACGAGTTTGGCTGTACCTGGCTCATCAGCACGAAGTTCCACGCTCTTGTATACATCGCCGTAAGCATGACGGGCGATGGTAATAGGCTTCTCCCAGTTCTTTACACAAGGGTGGATGCTTGGGATGGTGATAGGAGCACGGAATACGGTACCGTCCATGATGCTACGGATAGTTCCATTAGGGCTCTTCCACATTTTGTGGAGTTTATACTCGTCCATACGCTGTGCATTAGGAGTGATAGTAGCACACTTCACAGCCACGCCATATTTCTTAGCCGCCTCAGCAGAGTCGATGGTTACCTGGTCATTGGTCTGGTCGCGATAAGGCAGACCGAGATCATAATACTCAGACTTCAAATCAACGAAAGGAAGAATCAGTTCGTCCTTAATCATCTTCCAGAGAATTCTTGTCATCTCATCACCGTCCATCTCTACCAATGGAGTTGTCATCTTAATCTTTTCCATAACACAATATAATGTATAATTAATAATTTACAATGTACAATGATCAGGGCAGCCAAGTGGCCCCTTGATATTTTGCCTGCAAAATTAATAAAAATAATCAAGAAAAGAAAGGAAATTAAGAATAATTCTAGCAAAATGACAACAAAAAGCACTTTTTTACGTACTTAAAACATAAAACCTGTATATTTATACCTAAAAAGGCATCAATGAGCCCGAAAACTCACTGATGCCTCTACTTATTTACTTTTTTACCCTTTTACCTTTTTACCTTTAAATAGTCTTTTTACTTCTCCTCTGGAGCCTTGTCAATCAAGTCCATGAACTGGTCGAGCTTAGGAGTGATGATAATCTGAGTGCGGCGGTTGCGCTGCTTGCCTACCTCTGTATCGTTAGTTGTTACAGGGTTGTACTCACCGCGGCCACCAGCAGTAAGACGCTTAGGATTTACACCGAAGTGATCCTGCAAGTACTGAACAACAGAAGCTGCACGGAGAGCAGAGAGGTCCCAGTTGTTGCGGATATTCTTCATCTTGGCACTTGTAGTGCTTACTGGTACGTTATCGGTATTACCCTCTACGAGCACGTCGTAATCCTTGTAGTCTGTGATGATCTTAGCAATCTTGCTCAATGTTTCCTGAGCACGGCTGTTCACCTCATAGCTACCACTCTGATAGAGCATATTGTCAGCCAGAGAGATGTAAACTACACCCTTCAGAACCTGAACATCAACCTCCTTCATCTCTTCCTTGCTCAAAGAGCGGGTCAGGTTGTTGGTAAGAACCATGTTGAGCGAATCGCTCTTGCTCTTTACCTCAACCAGGTGGCGGATATACTGGTTACTCTCGTTGATCTGGTCAACGAGTTTCTCAATGCTCACGTTGTTCTGGCTTGCATTGTTCAAACTCTTGTCAAGTGAGTTCTGCAACTTAGCATAATCGCTCTTTGCAGTAGCGAGCTGCTCCTGGGCTGCTGCCAGACTAGCCTCTGTAGCTGCCAGTTTTTCCTTGGTAGCCTGATAGTTGCTTGACAATTCCTTATTCTCATTCTGGCAATTCTGAAGATCCTTCTTACTTGCACAGCTTGTAGCCATCAGAGCTACAGCCATCATTGCCATTACCATTAACTTTGTCTGTTTCATATTCTTTCTAATTTAAATTTTCTTGTTATTATTAATTGATTATAGTATATCTTAACGTCGCTTTCTACCTCCTATTATATTAGAGTTCTCCCGGCTTTTATCCGTTATCCGGAAGCTTCTACATTTTAGGGCATTATAGAAACTGATTCACTTCTTTCACTTGCAAAGTTACAGATAAGACTCGAATAAACAATATTTGTCAAATGCATTTAGACATTTTTAACCTCTAAATCTTTATTTATCACCTTTTTAACCAAAAAAGGCAACAGAAAGCACTTTTCTTATAGCTAAACCGCCAAATGTAGCCTTTCAAGGTAAGAATAGCCCAAATCTCAACAAAAAAAACATAAAAAACAGTGTTTTATTTTGTAGTGTCTTGAAATTGCACTATCTTTGCACTCGAAAAGAAATAAATACATTAATAATATAAAAGAAAGCAAGTATGATTCTTTTTTTTAGAACTCCATCTAAGAGTGTGATTGCGACCGAGATTGACCACAAACCATCTCAGGACGAAATCAATGAACTTTGTTGGCTTTATGGTGACGCGACTTTAGAGGACGCCCAGCAGTTGCAGGGCTTCTATGTCGGCCCACGCCGTGAAATGATTACTCCTTGGAGTACGAATGCCGTTGAGATTACTCAGAACATGAGTCTTAACGGCATTTCGCGTATCGAGGAGTACTTCCCTGTAGATAGCGAAAACGCTGAGCACGACCCTATGCTCCAGCGTATGTACAACGGTATCGGACAGGATGTGTTCACCGTGAACCACCAGCCAGAACCTATCAAGTACGTCGATGACCTCGAGAAGTATAACGAGGAAGAGGGTCTTGCCCTCAGCGAGGACGAAATAGCTTATCTCCACAAGCTGGAGAAAGAGAACGGACGCCCTCTCACCGACAGCGAAATCTTCGGTTTCGCACAGATCAACTCAGAGCACTGCCGCCACAAGATCTTCGGCGGCCAGTTTATCATCGACGGTAAGGAGATGGAGTCTTCTCTCTTCAACATGATCAAGAAGACCACCAACGAGAATCCTAACAAGATTCTCTCTGCTTACAAGGACAATGTGGCTTTCTCTCAGGGTCCTGTTATCGAGCAGTTTGCTCCAGCCGATCAGACTACCAGCGATTTCTTCCAGGTGAAGGATATCGAGAGTGTTATCTCTCTGAAGGCTGAGACCCACAACTTCCCTACTACCGTAGAGCCTTTCAATGGTGCTGCTACCGGTACGGGTGGTGAAATCCGCGACCGTATGGGTGGTGGTGTAGGTTCATGGCCTATCGCAGGTACCGCCTGCTACATGACTGCTTATCCTCGCTTGAAGGATGACAACGGCAAGAGCGATGTTGAGCGCGACTGGGAAGACATCATGCCAGTGCGTAAGTGGCTCTATCAGACTCCAGAGCAGATTCTGATCAAGGCTTCCAACGGTGCATCAGACTTCGGTAACAAGTTCGGTCAGCCTCTCATCACCGGTTCTGTGCTTACATTCGAGCACGAGGAGAATGGTGAGAAGTATGCATACGATAAGGTAATCATGCTTGCTGGTGGTGTAGGCTACGGCAAAAAGCGTGACTATAAGAAGGGCGAGCCACAGAAGGGCAACAAGGTGGTCGTAGTAGGTGGTGATAACTATCGCATCGGTCTCGGTGGCGGTTCTGTTTCTTCTGTAGATACAGGCCGTTACAGCAATGGCATCGAGTTGAACGCTGTTCAGCGTGCCAACCCTGAGATGCAGAAGCGTGCCTACAACCTGGTTCGTGCACTCGTTGAGAACGATGAGAACCCAGTAGTCAGCATCCACGACCACGGTTCAGCCGGTCACTTGAACTGTCTCTCTGAGTTGGTAGAAGAGTGCGGTGGCGAAATCGACATGTCTAAGTTGCCTATCGGCGACAAGACTTTGAGCGCCAAGGAAATCATCGCCAACGAGAGCCAGGAGCGCATGGGCTTGCTCATCGACGAGAAGTATATCAGCGAGGTTCAGAAGATTGCCGACCGTGAGCGTGCTCCAATGTACGTGGTTGGTGAGACTACAGGCGATGCTCACTTCAGCTTCAAGCAGGCTGACGGCGTGAAGCCATTCGACCTCGATGTAGCTCAGATGTTCGGTCATACTCCTAAGACTGTGATGGTAGATGAGACCGTAGAGCGTAAATATGAAGATGTAACTTATTCTGCTGATAACCTCGACAAGTACTTGCAGCGTGTTCTCCAGATGGAGGCTGTGGCTTGTAAGGACTGGTTGACCAACAAGGTTGACCGTTCCGTAACAGGTAAGATTGCCCGTCAGCAGGGTCAGGGTCAGATTCAGTTGCCACTCTCAGACTGTGGTGTCGTAGCACTCGACTACCGTGGCGAGAAGGGTATCGTAACAGCAATGGGTCATGCACCTCAGGCTGGTCTTGCCGATCCTAAGGCAGGTTCAGTACTCTCTGTAGCAGAGTCATTGACTAATATCGTATGGGCTCCATTGGCAGATGGCATGGACAGCATCAGCCTCTCAGCCAACTGGATGTGGCCTTGCCGCAGCCAGAAGGGTGAGGATGCCCGTCTGTACGAGGGTGTGAAGGCATTGTCAGACTTCTGCTGCGCCATCCACGTAAACGTACCAACAGGTAAGGACTCTCTCTCTTTGACCCAGCAGTATCCTAACGGCGAGAAGATCATCGCTCCGGGTACCGTTATCGTAAGTGCTGGTGGTGAGGTTTCAGATGTCAAGAAGGTGGTTAGTCCAGTTCTCGTTAACGACAAGAACTCTAGCCTCTACCATATCGACTTCAGTTTCGACGAGCAGCGTCTCGGTGGTTCTGCTTTCGCTCAGAGCCTGGGCAAGGTGGGCAGCGATGTTCCTACCGTCAAGAACCCAGAGTACTTCGTTGACTGCTTCAACGCCGTACAGGAACTCATCAACCGTGGTTGGGTAATGGCTGGTCACGATATCAGCGCCGGTGGTTTGATTACAACTCTCCTCGAAATGACATTCGCCAACGTAGAGGGCGGTATGAAGATCAACCTCCACGACATCGCAGATGCCGACATCATCAAGACTCTCTTCGCAGAGAACCCAGGTGTTGTCATCCAGGTAAGCGATGCTCACAAGGACGAGTTGAAAGCATTCTTCGATGAGAACGGTATCGGTTATGCCAAGATTGGTTATCCAGCTCCTGAGCTCCGCAAGATTATCATCAAGAAGGAAGGCTTCGAGCACGAGTTCGATATCGATGCTTTGCGCGACGACTGGTATAAGACATCTTACCTCCTCGACCGCAAGCAGAGCATGAACGGTATGGCTAAGAAGCGTTACACCAACTATAAGAAGCAGCCTATCGAGATGAACTTCGGTTATGGCTTCAAGGGAACCCTCGCTAGCTACAGCCTCGACGCTAACCGTCGCAAGCCATCTGGCATCAAGGCAGCTATCATCCGTGAGAAGGGTACCAATGGTGAGCGTGAGATGGCATACTCTATGTATCTCGCCGGCTTCGATGTAAAGGATGTGATGATGACCGACTTGATTTCTGGTCGTGAGACTCTGGAGGATGTGAACTTCATCGTATTCTGCGGTGGTTTCTCTAACTCCGATGTTCTCGGTTCTGCCAAGGGTTGGGCTGGTGCATTCCTCTACAATCCTAAGGCTAAAGAGGCACTCGATAAGTTCTATGCCCGTGAGGATACCCTTTCACTCGGTATCTGCAACGGTTGCCAGCTGATGGTTGAGTTGAACCTCATCAATCCTGAGCACAAGCATCGTTCACACCTCTGCCACAACACATCCAAGAAGTTCGAGAGCACATTCCTCGGTTTGACCATTCCTCAGAACGACAGTGTGATGTTCGGTAGCCTGAGCGGTGACAAGCTCGGTATCTGGGTAGCTCACGGCGAGGGCCGTTTCTACTTGCCAGAGCCAGAGGATCACTACAACATCATTGCGAAGTACAACTACGCTGAGTATCCAGGTAATCCTAACGGCAGTGACTACAATGTAGCAGGTATCTGCTCTGCAGATGGCCGCCACTTGGCTATGATGCCACACTTGGAGCGTGCCATCTTCCCATGGCAGAACGCCTGGTATCCAGCTGATCGCCGCAACGACGAGGTTACTCCTTGGATTGAGGCATTTGTCAATGCACGTCAGTGGATTGAAGAAAGAGCTTTGAAAAAGTAAAAAAAATAAAAAGGTAAAAAATGAATAATAGCGTAAGTTATCTTACATTATTCAAAACATTTTTGAAGATTGGCATAGTCACCTTTGGTGGTGGCTATGCCATGATTCCTATTATAGAATCCGAAGTCGTCGACAAGCATCATTGGATGACGAAGGAGGAATTCTTGGATGCCATTGCTACTACCCAGATTTGTCCGGGCGCCCTGGCCATCAACATGAGTTCCCTGCTCGGATATAAGTTGGCAAAGACACCGGGAGCCATCGTCTGCACCCTCGGCGCTTCGTTGCCATCGTTCCTTATTATCTTAGCGATAGCCATGTTTTTCCATCAGTTTGAAGACAACAAGGTTGTTGCTGCCATGTTTGCAGGCATCCGTCCTGCCGTCGTAGCATTGATAGCCGTACCTACATTCTCGCTTGCCAAGAGTGCCGGTATTTCGCTTGTCAACTGCTGGATTCCTATTCTATCCGCCCTTCTGATCTGGCTTTTGGGCGTCAACCCAATCTGGGTGATTATCGCAGCTGCCGTAGGTGGCTACATCTATGGACAGTTTATCCAGCCAACGGAATAAGATTAGTTAAAAGTTTATAGTTAATAGTTTATAGGGGCTACGCCTTATTGTAGGAATGCCCTATTAACTTTACACATTATTATATATATATGATATTTCTTCAGCTTTTCATCGTATTCATTCAGATAGGCATCTTCGGATTCGGAGGAGGCTATTCCATGATATCCCTGATTCAGGGACAGGTTGTTACGCAGTATCATTGGATGACGATGCAAGAGTTTACCGATGTGGTTGCCATCTCTCAGATGACACCGGGACCTATCGGTATCAACACCGCCACCTATTGTGGCTATACAGCTGTCCATAATGCCGGCATGAGTGGCATGATGGCTGTACTCGGAAGTGCCATGGCAACCTTTGCGCTGGTTCTCCCATCCTTGGTTTTGATGATTCTTATCAGCAAGATGCTGTACAAGTATATGAACACCTCAGCCGTCCAGAGCATCTTCATCGGTCTTCGCCCAGCCATTGTCGGTCTGGTAGGAGCCGCAGCCCTGCTCCTGATGAATGGCGAGAACTTCTCTACGCCAGCCAATCCCTGGCATTTCTACATCTCCATCGCCCTCTTCTTTGCCACCTTTATCGGCGTGAAGGTGATGAAGATCAATCCTATCCGCATGATACTCTACTCGGCTTTTGCCGGACTGGTATTACTATATTAAACAAAATCTTTCGATTTTATTTGGTAGTAATAAATAAAAATCGTACATTTGCAACAAAAAGGAGATAGACCATGACATACTCACAGGCAGATATTACCGTTCCATACGCTGTGGCGAACTTTGCAGAGATTCGCCACAAGGGATATTATTATGTGGACAAGACCAACTATATTCCACTGCTTGAGCGTTACAAAGCACCAGTTTTTCTCCGTCCTCGCAGATTTGGAAAGAGTCTGCTCGTTTCCATGTTGGCTCACTATTACGACCGTAACATGGCAACACAATTCAAAGAATTGTTTGGTGGAACTTGGATTGGCGAACACCCAACAAACGAGCACAACCAATATCTCGTTGTAAGATATGACTTTTCCACAACTTCCGTTGCCAGCAAGAAGGAAGATATCGAAAAGAACTTCAACGCCGTGAATTGCAGTCCACTCCGTACATTGGTGGAACGCAACAGAGACCTTTTTGGAGATTTCAGGTTCAGAGAGGATGGCAATGCCTCCAACATGTTGGTTGAAGTATGCGAGTTTATCTCTTCCCATAATCTTCCACCTCTTTATATATTAATAGATGAATACGACAACTTTACCAACCAGCTATTAGTTGTCTATAAGGACTCGCTGTACCAGGACCTGACCACAGGGGAAAGTTTCCTACGAACTTTCTTCAAGGTTATCAAGGCTGGCATTGGCGAAGGTACCATCCGCACCTGCTTCTGCACAGGAGTACTGCCTGTCACCATGGATGACTTAACCAGTGGCTATAACATCGCAGAGATGTTGACACTGAAGCCTGAATTTACCAATCTATTGGGCTTTACCCATGAGGAAGCAGCCCAATATCTGAAATATGTCATCAATAAATATGGCCCTCAAGCCTCTTTCGAGGAATTATGGACTCTGATACTCAACAATTATGATGGTTACCACTTTTTACCAAATGCAGAACCATTATTTAACTCTACCATTCTGACTTACTTCCTCAAGAACTTTGCAGAACTGAAAGGCGGCATCCCTACGGAAATGGTAGATGAGAACCTACGTACTGACACTAGTTGGATAAGAAGATTGACCATCACGCTTGACAATGCCAAAGAAATGCTCGACAGCCTGTTGATGGATGGAGAATTGTACTATTCACAAGCCGATTTACGCAGCAAGTTCAACAAGCAAAAGTTCTTCTCCCCAGAGTTTTACCCTATCAGCCTCTACTACTTGGGTATGACCACCCTGAAGGACAATTACAAAATGGCTTTGCCAAACTTGACGACCAAGAGTGTATATATGAGTTACTACAACGAATTGAATAGTATCAGCGACAATGCCCGTAAGTTTGTTCCTGCATACGAGGCATTTGTCAGAGACAGAGAACTGGAGCCATTATTCCATAACTATGTTAAGGAATACTTAGGTCAGCTTCCAGCCCAAGCCTTTGACAAGATGAACGAGAATTTCATTCGCTGTTCATTTTTCGAGTTACTGAGCCGCTACTTGAGCAATTGCTATACTTTCGCCATAGAACAGAACTTGCCATCGGGGCGTGCCGACTTAGTCTTGACCGGCATTCCTGGCACATCATTCCACAACGACTGTCGCATCATTGAGTTTAAGTATTTCAAGTCAAAAGACGCAGGCATTGTTGATCAATTGGAAGAGGCACACCTAGAAGATGCCCAACAGGTGAAGGCTTATGCAGCAGATATGCAGAAAGCCTATCCTCACTATCAAATAAAAGCATACGTAGCTTATATCGCAGGAAACAAGGCTTGCAAGATTTTTAAAGAGAATAGTAATGATTGATTATAACAACCAATAAGAACGCTCTTTTCTTCCCCACCTTTATCGGCGTGAAGGTCATAAAGACAAATCCTCCCGAATTTATTTACTGGCAATAAATAAATTCGGGAGGATTTTGTTTTATATTTAGAAAAGGATGATTATCGGATAACCATCTTTATCTTTTTGCCATCAGCTACTATGATGAACACACCAGTAGTAGGAGCCATTATGGTTGCGTTTTGACTGGCAGCCAGTTTTTTTCCATCAAGAGAATAGAGAGCAAGCTGCTTGCATCCCTCAGCTGTAATCATTTTACCTGATACCGAAATATGGATAGCAGATACAGGAGCTGCTACCACAGGATTGATACCAGTTGCCTCATCACCATATTTCATTACATACTTTTCTACATGATCGGTTGTGATGGTTACAGAGGCCAATCTTCCTTTCTTATCGTATTCGAAATCCTTGATTAAGGAAGTATTTGCAGCTGCTCTTGTTGCAGTAGAGCTATTCTTTGTATACTGTATCAGTCGGTTGTCGTTATCACGGGTATAGGATATGATGCTTTCTATATAACTGTTCTTAACAGTATAAGTAAGTGTATTACCCTCTACGTTACATGTCGATTCATTTACATAATCGGCTTTCCAGGAATCCGAAGATGCATCCCATGTATAGTTGGCATGAGAAGATAAATCAGATTTATCTGCAAAGAATGTAGAATCAATATCGCAGATATAAGCAGAACTGTTATATGCCTTTACCGGAGAACTTGGCATTATCAATGCAAACTGAGGCTTAGCAACATAGCTGCTTTCTTCCTTACTGCTTGGCTGCCACTCGTCGCCTACCTTATCATAAGTAATGGTTGTACTTCCATTCTCATTATTTGTCTCCTCACGTTTACTGGTTTCTACAATCTTACCATCTTGCAGATCACGATAGATAGTGGTACTGACGCCATTATTTTCGACTGTGATAGGAAAAACACTCGTACGTGGCTCTGGGTCAAAGTCATTATTTTCATAAGACCAAGAATAAGTAAATTCTATACCATCAGAGGTTAAAGAGCGCTTATGTCCATAATCCTTTTCGCCATCCTCATATTCCAACTCAACTTCATGATAAGTTCCTTTATCATCAATATAACATTCTTTCATGTCGTAAGAATCAGGCCCTTTATAGCTATCTTTCCTCTTTCTTGTATACCCATTCTCTGTATAAGTATAAGTCAAGAGATAACCGCCATCACTATCATATTTTTGATTTTTTGTCACATATCCGTCCTTATTGAATTCATAGTAAGGACAGAGTTCATAGTCTCCCAATTCCAGTTTAAAGGTCTCATCAGGAATCGCAAACTTCTCCCATTTACCATTCTTGAAAATTTCGAGAGGTTTGGTTGGTCTATTAGAAGCATCCACATCACATAATCTATATCTTGCTTCTTCTTTTCCATCGGTAGCATAGTAAACCCAGGTGATTTCATCCAATTCTTGAGAACTGCTACCTATATGTTTATATATTTCAGAACAATATCTTCCATCCTTAAAAGGATATACACCATCATAGTTAACGAGATTTCCTGCATCATCATACTCCAAGAATCTACGAGTCATATCTCCACCATACTTATAAGTCCTTTGCAAGATGTTCGGATTTTGACGTATCCAGTCATAAGCATCATAACGATTCTGTATGAATTCCTTCTTTTCACGATCATAGGTATAGGTGATACATTCACGATGTTTACCATCGTAAATCCATGGATCATCATAATTATCTGTCTTAACCGTTTTATCAGTAAGAATCCATGAACCTCCTTTGTCTGCAGAATAGTTATAATTGATGATAGTAGTATATCCGTTTGCGGAAGTCACCTCTTTTTTGTTTCCGCTCACCGAAGAACTACCAAATCTATAGTCTTTATGAATGGTAGAATTGTCTGTCACATTCCACACCTGTTCTATGATTTTACTCCAATTTCCCCATCCGTCTTTGAATTCTTCTGCTTTCCAGGCTGTTGCCTCACAAACGTCACCATTGATTTCAACAGTTACCTTAATATTATTCTTTTGACCGGTAAGAACGAAGCAGTTTCCAGCCTCATACCAGTTGTATTCTTTGATTTTAGAAATATAATGAATCTGAAAAAAATAATCTACACCATAAGTTATCTCTTTCATCAGATAAGCCTTACCATCGGTATCATCGCCTACAAGATGGTCGTAGCCATAAGTCTTGCTGCAAAGAAGTGTTTCCTTGCCAGCCTCATCTGAAGCTTTATGCTCATACTTATCCTCGCTAACTGTTCTGCCTTGCTGATCCTCAGTATAAGCATAGCGTTCATAACTTCCATCAGGTGATTTCACATAAGCCAATCGTCCCTTCTCATCGAATGTTCGGGTTGGTAAAACATTCAACGAATCTGAGTTATAAATAAGATCACATCCAAGCAATTGGTCTTCCTTCTTACTGCCAAAAGAAACTACTGGCATATCAGCAGGCTTGACAACTGAGATGATATTAGGCACAATAATTTCTGTATGATCAGAGTCACTTGAAGTCGCAAGACTAATTGCGACATCAGTATTAACCACCTTCGCTACTTGCTTTTTAGTAAATTGGCTTCTAGCATTTACTGGTTGTAAGGCTAGCGAAGCAGCTCCTAGAACTAATAAGTAAAGTTTTTTGTTCATGTTTGATTATTTTTAATTAACTAAAGTTTCGCAAGTGAAAATTCACAAGCGTGATTTAGCGTAATTTTGGAATAAAAAAGGCTCTAAAGTTTGTATATCTCACAGAAAATGAGTATCTTTATAATCGCTAAACAATAAAGATAAAACTTCAAAGCCGTGAGCAAAGATACAAAAATTATTTCAGATCTGCGAAGCTTTTTCGCAAAAAATGACGATAATCGTGCAATTAAGTGCATTATGGGTGTGATGGAACATATAAATATACGCTCCAGCCAGATTGGAGTAAAGAAGAAAGAGAACTGCAAGTTCACTACTTTGCAGGTACTCAACCTTCTCATGCTCTTCCCATTCTTTATAGTCAAGAATGCGAGTCGATACTCAAACTCGTCCTTGAGTAAATTGTTCAATTGTGATAAAGACATGTTCTATCGTTTTATGAATGATGGCAACGTCAAGTGGCGCAAGTTACTATATGCAATGAATCTTCAGCTGATAAAGAAGATATCAAGCAGCACAACTGTTCATCATGACAAGCCGGTTTGTTTGATTATTGATGATACTGATGCACCTAAGACTGGTATGACGACCGAACTCATAGGAAGAATCTGGTCTCATGTTCATCAAAAGAGCATACTTGGTTATAAGTGTCTGACCATGATGTTGTCCGATGGCGTTAGCCAGCTCTTTCTCGATTTCTCTCTTCATGGTGAGGAGGGAAAGGACAAGCAAAAGGTTCAGGGACTTACTGCTAAGCAACGCAAAGCTCGCTATACCGAGGACCACGAAGGGCAAGCGGTAAAAGAGCGTGTGGATGAATATCTGATGAAGAAGACAGACAAGGCCATAGATATGGTCAAGTATGCCATCAAGCGAGGTGTTCGCTTTGATTACTTGCTCGTAGATAGCTGGTTTACAAACACTAATCATTGGTGTTTACCTCCTATTATCATATTTTCCTACTTCTCAAACCTGCAATTATCTGTTACCAGGTAACGCTCATACCCAATGCGATGCTGGCATTGGAACTGAGAGGAATGAACTCTTTGCTGGTCTTGCCCAAGATGTGATCCATACCGATGAAGAAGTTGTAACCCTTAGGATGGATATTCAGAACATAACCCATACTTGTAGCAAAACTGCTGACTGCAAAGTTGACACCACCATCCAACCACTTCAATGGTTTCCAGTTGGCACTGAGTCTACCCTCGCTCCAGGTATAATCACCATTGATGCGGGTGCTGCTCAGCAAACCGAAGGACAACTTGTCGTATGCTGGCAAACTGTACTCTGCGCCAAAGTTGAGCGTAGCTGCCAGAGCGGTAGTACGGCTACCCTGGTCGCCCAAATCCTTCAGGTTGATGAAGTCGGTAATCTGGTCGCCGTAATCATCCAACTTGTCATCGATGGTAGAACCGCTGTTTTCTCTTACCGCAGTATCATGGAAGCCATTGAACTCGAAGCTCTCAGCTCTGTTCACAGCCTTCATATTGTTGCTCCAGTTGATGAAGCCCAAATCGAGAACAGAAGCACTCAGGGTCAGGTTATCGTTCAACTTATAGACACCACCGAGGTCGAGTGCCATACCGAAGCCACCCAATCCTGCGCCATCAACATCTACATCATCTATCTTTTCGTACTCCCCCTTCTCCGGGTTGTTATATTTATCTCTTGAAGTCTTATAAGTAAAGCCCTTCATAGAAACCTGGGCATTCGCCTTGCCGGAAACAATCCACTTGTCTGTACCAGAGAGGTCAGCACGCAGGTTTTCCAGACGAACATCACCATCAGCCACACCGAAGAGGAACTTCAATTTAGCACCGATGCGGAGTTTCTTGTTAATCTGATGAGAGTGACCCAATGCCAATTCAGCATAAGAGCGAGCCATCATGCTCACATCACCAATCTCATAATTCTGATTGCCCGTATTCTTGGCAAATTCAAACAACTCATAAGGCAGGGAAGCGCCGAAAGATGCCTTGGCATTCACCTCGATGGTATTATAACCGCCAAAGCCCTTGAAACCGGCAGAAAGAATGGCGATGCCTACATCTCCCTGTATGCGGTTGTTGCTCTTGCTGAAGCCTTTCAGCGCCTCATCGACAGAAATATAAGGATTCATGAAGGAAGTCATCTTCTTGGCACCCGCCTCCTGTCCGTACATCGGATTGTTCAGTACAATATCCTGGTAGCCGAAGTTGCCCTGCAGGTTGACATTGATATTACCCAAAGCTGGGATGGTGATATAGTTCTGCTTGTTCTCAAAAGCCGGGTTCATATCGTGACGGAACTTGTAGTCGTCAGTAAAGTAAGCGGAATTGAGTGTCTGAGCCATTGCGGTGCCACCCATCATCAGCAAAGAGGCAGCCAAGAGATGCTTATATATTTTATTCATCATTTTCTTTGTCTTTTATGTGTGTTATTATTCTGTTACTACTTTCTGTCATTAATTGAAGTTACCAATCACCTTACCCACGAGTTTCACCTTGATGTTTTCCAACTTCAGGGTATGCTTCTCAGAGTTGAGGTTGATACCGGTCACGGTAGTTCCATCATGACTTGCCTTACCTTTTACCTTATAAGAGAGTCCGTCGAGCTTCTGCAATCCGCCCTTTACCTTTTCACGGAGTTCTATTTCCAGCGGAGAGTTCACGGCTGTCACGCCATCAGCAGATGCTTTCACAGTACCCTTCTTGACATTCACTTCAATCAGGTTACTGATATCAGTACCATCCACTCCGAGTGGAGTTGCCTCTACGATGAGGGTAGCAGGAACCAGGTTCTGCGCATCGGCTGTCAGTCGAACATAAGTTCCTTCAGACAATTCCAGATCATCCAGATCATCATTCCAACCGTCGAAATCATCAGCATATTCGATGACTGCATCCTCGGCAAATGCCAACGGTGCATAAATCTCGTAGCTTGGCTCGATACGATAATTGCGGCCGAACTCGATAGTCATTTCCTGACTGAGATCAGCCTTTGCCTCTACATTGGTAATCTGTACGTGGTCTGGAATATGCTTGTTGATAAGCGTAGCCAGGTTGCTCACCTCATATACATTGGCAGCACCATACTGAGCAGTCAGTTCTGCAGTCTTATGGCGGCAGATACAGATCTTGGTCACTGGCGCAACAGTAGTCTTGCAGATATTCATCTCAGGGAGTTGCACGGTAGCCAAGTTCTGACCGTTCTTGGTAGAAATCACCTTTGCACTCACATTTGCCGCTGCATCCATATCATTTTGGATAGAAAGAATAATCTGAGGATTATCCAAGTCTGCTCTTACGCCATCTTCTGAAAGGAAGTCAGGAACGCCAGTCACAGATACATCACCCAAGCTTGAGATATTGATTTCTGGGTCGAAGATACCGGTAGCAGACTTCAAGGTAATATCATTGACATTCACGTTGGCACCGATGGTCAGTGCAGATGTAGGAACCCTCGTTACATTAGCCTCAATACCGAGGGCGAAATAACCATCCATCCTGATTGAGCCATTATTGCCGATAACGACCTTACCATAGGCATCCTGTTTTTCAAAATCCAGTTTTTTAGCCTTGATGGTGAGTTGCAGGTTGCTGCTTGTAGAAACATCCTTCACCGTAATCTTCGAACCATCAACCATAGGAACGCCATTGCCATTACCAGAGACATGTGAAATCTCCAGATAGCCAGGAAGGGTGAGGGTTGCCTTATCAATATTGGTGATGGCAGAAGAAAGACCACCAAGAGTGAGATTAATCTTCAGTTCGATTTCGCCAGCCACCTCAGCACTTTTCAGGATCTTCACAGCAGCATCCGTACCATTATATTTAAACATCAACTCCTTAGGAGAGACAAAACTGAGATGACTACCAGCTGCACGGGTACACTTGGCAGCAGAATTGGCATTTAAGGTTAGCGTATTAGAATAAGAATTACCCCTCAGAACAATAGGAGAAATCATTGGTGAAGCAGATGATGCACCAGAACCTGTCAATTGGAACAGATAATCACCATTTGCGGCAATCTTCACACTACCATTCTCTTCGAGTTCCAGAATATCAGACAAAGGAATGTTCATGGTAGAACTGGCAGGTATTTCCAATTCGCCACTACCAAATCCCATCGTAGCATCAATCTGGTCAAAATCATAATCGTCATTTGTACACCCAGTTACCGAGAAACCCAACGTCAATAAAGACGCAAGTAATAGACTTGCTTTCATTTGCTTTTTCTTCATAGTTTATGAATATTTGATAATTATAGAACTTTACACTTTTAAAGAGAACTTACATAAATTGAATAATTAATTAAACTGTCATTCATATTTTATAATAGAAATTAGAATCTCATTTATGGATGCAAAGTTACACAATCTAATTATAAACCGCCTTGTTCAAATTGGTTCAAGTTTTAGATTTTGGTTAATTTAACGAATTCTGTTCCCAACTTCCGCAGGAAGTCTACCAACACTTTCTATTCTTTCGCAAAGCCTAATATACACAAAGTTAATCGACAAAAAGGTGGATTTTCATCAGAAAATCCACCTTTTACACTATAATTCGCTTTTTGTCCACCTCTTCTTTGTGTTTTTTGTGTACTTTTGCAACTGTGTATTAATAGCGGCATGAATTCAGGCTTAGCTTGGTTTCATGCCAACCAACAAGTAAACAAACAAACCTAAGAATAAGAAATGAATAAGAAAAGACAGATTTTACTTTCAGCAGTGTTGGCCTCAGCTTTGGCAGCCAACGCACAGGTTACCATCAATGTAGATGCCTCTAACCCAGGTATCAAGGTATCTCCTAACCTCTATGGTATCTTCTTCGAGGATATCAACCATGCTGCAGATGGCGGTCTCTATGCCGAACTCATCAGCAACCGTTCTTTCGAAGACGATGACAAGAATATTCCTACCTGGAAAACTGCCGCTCAAGAAGGTGCAAAGATCAATGCACAACTCATCAATAAGGGTTTGCTCAACAATGCACAGGGCAAGGCACTCCAGCTTACCATCGCTGCCAAGCCTGCAGCTACAGCCTCTCTCATCAATGAGGGTTTCTGGGGAATCAACGCCGTGCAGGGCAGAACCTATAAACTCTCTTTCTGGGCTAAGGGTAGCTACAAGGGCGGATTGAAGGCTCGCCTCACCAACGCCAAGGGCGACAAGGTTTACGCAGAAACCACCCTCAATGCCAAGGTTGGCAAGAAGTGGACCAAATATACGGCAGAGTTGACAGCCAACGGAAACGACGCCAAGGCTCAGTTTGAACTCGTAGCCGACGGAAAGGGTACCATCGTTCTCGATGTAGTAAGCCTCTTCCCTCCTACTTTCAAGAATCGCGAGAATGGCTTGCGCCCTGACCTGGCTCAGCTTCTCTATAACATCCATCCTAAGTTCGTCCGCTTCCCTGGCGGTTGCTACGTAGAGGGACAGGAATCTCCTGAGAATGCTTTCCATTGGGAGAAGACTATCGGTCCTATCGAGGAACGTCCGGGCCATAAGAACGTAAACTGGCGCTACCGTACCAGCGACGGTATGGGATTCGATGAGTATCTGCAGCTTGCCGAGGATCTGAACGCCAAGCCTCTCTATGTTGTAAACGTAGGTTTGTGGCACGGCGGTATGACTCCTGTAGACAGCATCCAGCCTTGGATTGATGAGTGCATGAATGCCCTGGAGTATGCCAACGGTCCTGTTACCTCTAAATATGGTGCGCTCCGTGCTAAGAACGGTCATCCGGAACCATACAATATCGAGTATCTGGAGATTGGTAATGAGAACAACCAGCCGGATCCTGCGGCTCAGAGCGACCATTACTACGAGCGCTTCAAGAAGTTCAAGGATGCGGTTCTGGCAAAATATCCTAAGATGCACCTCATCGGTAACGTGGTGGCTTGGGGCGATGACAATCCTAAGTGGGAAAGCAACGAGAGCGTAGAACTCCTCGACGAGCACTACTACAGAAATCCTGCCTGGTTTGCCGAGAACTTCAACAAGTATGATAACTACGACCGTAAGGGCAGCGAGATTTATGTAGGTGAATATGCCGTAACCCAGGGCTTCGGCAATATGGGTTCACTCGATGCTGCACTCGGTGAGGCTGTCTATATGATGGGCATCGAGAACAACTCTGACATCGTGACCATGGCATCCTACGCTCCTATCTTCGCCAACCTCAACAACCGTATGTGGGCACCGGATATGATTCAGTATACATCAGACAAGGTATTCGGAACTCCATCTTACTACGTTCAGAACGTGATGGCAAACAACATCGGTACCCGTGTACTGAAGGTGAGCCAGGAGAATCCATACAAATATGAGCAGACCCAGGTGAAGCCAGCTATCTGCCGTGTAGGTATGGGAACATGGGGCACTCAGGTTTCTTTCGAGGACAAGGGCTACAGCGATGAGAACGGCAAGGCGCTGCCGATGACCTTGCAGGAGTTGCCTACCGATATCCGTGGACAGTGGAAGACAGAGGGTAGCCTCATCAAGCAGACCAGCAACGAAGAAAGCTGCATCCGTCTGAACCCAGGCGAGATTACCAGCAACGGCTATATATATAAGGTACGCGCGAAGAAGGATGCCGGAAACGAAGGCTTCCTTATCATCTTCAACTACGTGGATAAGAACAACTACTGCTGGTTGAACCTCGGTGGCTGGAACAATACCCAGCACGGTGTGGAGTCTATCGTGAATGGTGCCAAGAGCCAGATAGCTACTACCCCAGGCAGCATCGAGACCGGCAAGTGGTATGACATCGAGCTGAAAGTAGTAGGCGACAGCATCTTCGCCAAGTTGGATGGCAAGGAAATATTCTCTACCAAGTTGAAGGCAAACACCCTTCCTGGCATCTTCTCTACAGCCACACTTGATGAACAGACGGGCGAGGTAATCCTGAAGATTGCCAACACCAGCACCGAGCACACCACAGCGAAGATTAATCTTCAGGGCAAGGAAATCAAGAATGGCAAGCTCATCCGCCTTTCTGCCAAGAACGGTCTGGAGGAGAATACCATCGACAATCCTACCAATATCTATCCTGTAGAAAACTACGTAACTACAGAGAAGAACGGTGCTACGGTAGAGATTCCAGCCAGCTCGCTGAATATCATCCGTTTGAAATAACAGACTACACAGGGCAGAATGCCCTGGGATCCATATATAGGTAATAACATTTTGAATAGTTGATAAGAAAGTTAGTTAGAAAAGAGAAGGCGGCAACCTGCGTGATGCAGATTGCCGCCTCGTTTTTTATCTGTCGTTTAATTAACCGAAAACATAATTGAAGAGCAGGAAGATGCTCAGGATATACAGCGTAGGATTCAGATCCTTGAACTTGCCCACCATCATCTTGATCAATACATAGCTCAGAATACCAAGGCAGATGCCATCGGCAATACTGTAGCAGAGTACCATCGTAATCATCGTGATAAAGGCAGGGAATGACTCGGAGATATCCTCCAACTCAATCTTCTTGAACGAATCGATCATCAATACACCCACCATTACCAGGGCACCACTGGTGGCTGCGCTCGGAATCAGCAGGAAGATTGGAGCCAGGAAGATACTCAGGATAAACATCAAACCCACAAAGAAAGATGTCAGACCCGACTTACCACCCTCGGCAACGCCCGAAGCACTCTCCACATAAGTGGTAATGGTAGAGCTACCCAGCAATGCACCGGCTGTAGTACCGATGGCATCACTCATCATCGCCTCCTTCACACCCGGAATCTCGCCCTTCTCATTTTCCTTGACACCGAGTTTGGAAACCAATCCCAGAACCGTTCCGATGGTATCGAAGATATTGACAAGCAACAGGGAGAATACCACCATGAACATCTTAGGAGTAAAGAAGCCGGTGAAATCGAACTGGCAGAAGATAGGAGCGATGCTGTGAGGGGTAGATACCGGCATCCAGTTGTCAGAGAACTGGGTTACGCCCATCGGAATACCTATCAATGTAGAGATGATGATGGCGATAAACAAAGAGCCCTTCACTCTTCTCGCCATCAGACAGCCGCAGAGCAGGATGCTGATGAGACCCAGGATGCTGACTGGTGTAAACTTGCCGAGCTGCACGAAAGTATCCGCATTGGCAGTAATGATGCCCGCATTCTTCAAACCGATAAAAGCGATAAACATACCGATACCAGCCGAAATGGCGAATCGGAGATTCTTCGGAATACACTCCAATATCTTATCGCGGATATTGAGAAAGGTGATGGCAAGGAAGATGATACCCTCTACGAGCAACACCGCCAAAGCCTGCTGCCAGGTCAAGCCCATAGCCTGACAAAGGGTGAAGGCGAAGAAGGCATTCAGTCCCATACTAGGAGCCTGGGCGAAAGGCAACTTTGCCATGAAAGCCAGCAGGAAGGTGGCGATGGCTGAAGCGATAGCTGTGGCAGTAAAGAGAGCTCCCTTGTCCATACCTGTGGTAGCAAGGATGGTAGGGTTTACTGCCAGGATGTAACACATGGTCAGGAAGGTAGTCATACCAGCAACCAACTCAGTCTTGACCGTAGTAGTCTTTGGGTCGAAACCCAATAAAGCTTTTAATTTGTTCATTTCTTATATTTATCTCTATTTTCTCTTTCCCCCTTTCCACAACCCAATCCCGTTGTTTTTTCGGGGCGAACAAAGGTAAGAAAAAATAATGAGGAAAGCCTTATTTTACATGTTTTTAACTCATCAGAGTGCCTTATTTTACATGTTTCGGGGTATTCAGAACGCCTTATTTTACAAGTTTCAGTATCTTTCAGTCTCTTCTACGCTAAAATACTATGGCATAGAGTGTATCGAAGGCAGGATAACGCATGATAGTAAGTTTCATTTGCCAAAAGCCCGATAGTGGTGCAAAAAGTGCCTAAAAAAGCAACTTTTGGCACCACTATCGGGACTTTTTTCCGCATTTTCGTTTTCTCATCTTGAATTGTTAAAAAAAATAAGTCATAGTTTTCTCCCCCACAACTCATAGTTTCTTTCATCATAACTCATAGGTTTCTTCCCAGCATCTCATAGGTTTCGGCATCATATCCCAAGGTTTTCAAGCCCAAAAGGACTAAAAAAAACAAACGGACAAATTGAATTTGTCCGGACAAATTGCCCGCATCCTCACAAGATTCTTATTTTCAAGAACTTACAAGCCACCGGACAAAGAGCCGGACAAATTCAATTTGTCCGTGTTTTAAAAATCGAGGCTATTCCAGCGTCAGCCACCCATCTTCCGTCCAGTTGACTTTCTTCTGAACCAGGATGCTGGCGCCATTTTTTGGCACGCTGTAACCATGACAGAAGAAGAAATCGCCATCAGGGAAAGAGTAGGCAGAGCAATGGCCCATTGCCTCATATTCTTTCTTATCGCCTTCCAGAATCAGCGTACCACCGCCATTGCGCACGTCCCTACCCTCCTTATCCAGATAAGGACCAGCCACCTTCTTGCTCCTGCCCACGGCAACACGATAGTTGCTCTTGATGCCACGGCAGCAGTAATCCCAGCTCACGAAGAGATAGTAATAACCACCATGTTTCATGATGAAAGGAGCCTCGATGGCATTGGTACCGGCAAACTTAGAAGTAGGATTCGGTTCTGCTGATGCATCGCCCACGACATGACGACGGGCGATGGTCTGAGGCTTGGCGCCCTTCTTGACATGCATCGTCTTCTTATCCAGCTTGATCATCTGGATACCATCCCAGAAAGAACCCCAGGTAAGCCAAGGGTTCCCCTTCTCATCAACAATGAAATTCGGGTCGATGGCATTCCAGTTGTCTCTATCGCCCTTGGAGGCGACGAGGCAGCCCTCATCCTTCCATCCATCCTTATCAGATAAGGAAGTATTGCTCAGCAAACCGATGGCAGAAGTATTCTTGCCAAAGGTGGAACAGGAATAAGCCAGATACCACTTGTTCTTGAAGCGGATAACATCCGGAGCCCAGATATGCGTGGTAAAACCCGGCACACTATCATGCGTCCATGCCGGAATCTCGCTGTTCTTGAGCACGCCCTGAGGAACGATAGTCCAATGCTTGCGATCGGTAGAGGTCATCTGCGTGATGCCATGACCTGTGCAGTAGAGATAGTACTTGCCATTCTCATACGCCATTACGGGGTCGTGGACAAAAGGAGTATCTACAACCAAAGGCTGTTGTGCACGAGACTCAGCTGGCGCTAGCATCATGGCTATCGCCACAATGCCAAAATATTTCATTGCAGTTTGTTTCATCTGTATATCTTCTCTATTTTTTTAACAAAAAAGGGGAGTCATAGCTTCACTGCTTAACTCCCCCAAAGATTCTACTTAGATTCTTTTATACCTTAAAAACTAACTAACATTTATTTTTTCTTGCCCCAGAAGCTCTTGCTACCACTGACGCCAGAGTATACGATAGTCAACTTGCGAGGACTAGCCTCCCAGTCTACCTCACGCTGTACCTTGAGCTTGGTAGTACCGATGGTGAGTGTATTAGAAGAAGTATCAAAGTTCCATACCTTCACATTAGGCCAAGCCGTACCACCCGTCATTGAGCCGTCGGCATTGAGTGCAAATTCGGTGCTGACGCGCTGTTTGCCATACTCATAAGCGAGGTCGATACCTTCCCAAGTGCCAGCCAGTTCGCTAGCCTTGATAGCCACTTGTGGCACAGCGCCATAACGCTCAGGCATGACAACAGGCCATCCGTTCTCATTCCACTTGATACTGCGCACGCCACCCATCATCAGGGCGTTGCTATAAGCATTTCCACCTACATTCTGTGGGAAACGCTGCTGGGATACATAATACCAGTTGCCCGCGCCATCGTCGAAGACGGCACAGTGGCTGATGCCTACCCAACCATATCCCTGGCTGAACTTATAAGGATGAGTCAAGACGGTAGGATTGTCACCTGCGCCATTGGCTGCATTAGTCACTCTGTTGTTCATCGTCTCGTAAGGACCGTCCACATTCTTGGAACGAAGCACACGGGTGTTGTAAGGAACATCCAAGCCATCGTAAGCCAAGAAGAGATAATAATATCCATCATGGTATACAACCTCAGGAGCCTCAGCTCCCTGCCAACGACTACCGTTGGTACGAGTGAAGATAAGCTTTCCGTAAGGAGCAATCTCATCTGCTGTACCGTATGACTTAGGAAGTTCTTTCAAGGTCTTGCCTGTCTCTGGGTTCAACTGCACGGCAGCGATACCGCTGTGCCAAGAGCCATAGATAAGCCAGTGCTCGCCATTAGGTGTGATGATGAACGAAGGGTCGATGGCATTGAACTTGAAGTAGCCGTCCCAGTCGCTGTTCGATTTGCGAGTCCAGTTCTTACCCTTATCAGAAGAAGAGCAAATCACGAAACCCTTGTCTGTCCACTTGTTGCTGGCTGGGTCCGTAGTCTCTGCCATACCGATGAAGGCACGCTCCGTCCAAGAGCCATCATAGGTAATGCCACCTGTCTTGATGTAGTTGTCCACCACGATGGCATAGTACATACGATAAAGATTATCCTTCACTTTTCTTACGCAAGGAGCCCAATAGCCATATTTTGGGTTGGCGATAGGAGCCAAACCTTGCTCAGCACGAATCTCGTTCAACTTAGCCTTCACCCAAGCAGGAGCCACCTTCATCGTACCACCGAGATATTCCCAGTTTACGAGGTCTTTGCTTCGACGAGCATGGAAGTGTCCATGACCATCGTGGGCATTGCCATAGCTGGCATCAGTCTGATACATATAATAATAGCCGTCGGCTGCCTTCATCACCGATGGGTCGTGCACATTGGCAAGATTCCACTGGCTACGCTTACTCCAGTCGGCTATGGAT
>OGML01000944.1_pt1 | contig 27496 bp, 19 predicted proteins | sample 1572951 | NCBI WGS metagenome assembly OGML01 (sample SAMEA2581883, study PRJEB24529) | metagenome | biome: Human gut stool | place: China | collected 2011 | reverse complement strand
TGCAAGTCCAGTGGTGGCAATAGAGGTGGTAGATAGGAAATTATATAATCATATTGACAAGCGAGACCACAGATGATAGTCTGTATATAAGACCATCACCTGTGGTCTGTTGGATTTAGGAGGATACACATATGGAAATTCAATTAGGTGTGATCGAGGCAAGATATGCAGATATGATTTGGGAGCATGAACCGGTTACTTCATCGGAACTGGTAAAGATGACGGCAGTGGAGTTTAACTGGAAGCGTACAACTGCACACAATGTTTTGAGAAGATTGATTGATAAGGGATTGTTTCAGAATGAAAACGGACTGGTAACAGCCGTAATATCCAGAGAGGATTTTTATGCCAGACAGAGCAGACAGTATGTAGAAGACACCTTTGCGGGTTCTCTTCCGGCATTTATTGCAGCATTTACGCAGGATGCAAAACTGACACCGAAAGAAGCTGAGGCAATTCGTAAGATGATTGACCAGGCGGAGGAAAAGTGAGTATGGGAGTAATTTTCTTAAATCTATTGAATATGAGCATCACAGCCAGTTGGTTGATTTTAGCAGTATTAGGTATTCGACTTTTATTCAGGAGAATACCTAAGTGGATTACCTGTTTATTATGGGGTGTGGTAGCAATCAGACTGATATTTCCGTTCTCCATAGAAAGTGTATTTAGTCTGCAACCAAGTGCAGAGCCTATCAGAACCAGTACCATGGTAGAGGGAGAACTGATACCTTATGTGCCGTCCGTAGACAGTAACATAGGTGTTGTAGAAAATACTGTAAATCCCTTATTGGCAGAAGCCTTTGCATATCAGGAAACAGAAAGCGCGGCTCCGTTGCAGGTATTTATAGGAATCGTAGGAAGTGTTTGGCTGTGTGGAATGGTAGTACTTCTTATTTTTGCACTGGTGAGTATGATAAAATTGCGCCTATGTGTAAGGGAAGCGGTGCGCTACAAAGAAAACATCTATATTTGTGATGCAGTAAAGTCCCCATTCATTTTTGGGATTATCAGACCCAGAATATATCTTTCCTCTTCACTATCAGGGGAAGAGATGGAATATATTATAGCGCATGAGAGTGCACATCTTAAAAGAAAAGATCACTTGTGGAAACCTTTTGGGTATTTGCTTCTTTGTATCTATTGGTTCAATCCTCTATGCTGGGTTGCATACATTATGCTATGCAAGGATATTGAGCTTGCCTGTGATGAAAAGGTAATTCGTGATATGAACTTTGAGGATAAGAAAGAATATTCCAGAGTGCTATTGTCTTGTGCAACGCAGAGACGATTAGTAATGGTGTGTCCATTGGCATTTGGAGAAGTGGGAGTAAAGGATAGAGTGAAGTCGGTGCTGAATTACAAAAAGCCATCCTTTTGGATTGTTCTGATATCCATGGTTGCCTGTGTAGTAGTGGCTGTATGCTTTTTGACAGAACCGAAAAGTGATTTTTCGATAGCAGACTACAAGGCAATCAGTTATAGAGAATATCAAAAACTGACAGGATATGACGCTGAATTTTATCATGCCTTATATTATATCGGGAAATTGCCCAAAACAGAATTATCAATCATTTTTGAAGGAGAGTATGATGAAGATTTAGCAGGGGCTGTTCTGTCTGAGGATGCGAAAGCAATAAGGATACAGGGGAGATTATCAGAGTTGTTTGGCAATAATACCAAACAATTAAGTGAGTCTGAACTCCTTAAAAAAATAAGTGAAAATTACGGAAATGTTATTTCCATAGATTATAGGGAGGGGGCGGGAACCGCATATTATGTGGGTGATTATTATGCGCATATAGCAGTTGCTGCTGATACGGATGATAATAGGAATACTGTGTTTGAGATTGCAGTGGAAAATCAGACGGATAACGAAAAATTGTTTTCGGGCAGCAGCTCTTTTTGGCTTATTTGGGAAGAGGAGGAGTCAGTCAAAGAAAACGAGAATGTGGAAAACGCAAAGGAAGACAATGGATACATATGGCTATCCGATACAGTGTTTATAAGTGAACTTAAGGACTTGGATGGTAATGGTACGAAAGAATATGTGGAGGTCGACCTAGGAGATGAATCAAACGACTTCTATTCCCATTTCAAGTTTTATTGGAATGATGAGGTAATTTATGAATATGAGGATCCTTGTAGAATTGAGCCATGTGTAGCAGAATATATAGACTTGGATCGTGATGGGGAAAAAGAGATTTTCTTTTCATTCGTTCCAATAGTAAATTCCATGCCGCTGGAGGAATATATCGTATTAAAGCAGTACAATTCAAGTTGGAAACCGCTGGAGATGATTCATGGCAAAACGATGATGGATAATGCATTTCCATTGTCTGTTACAAAGGGAGACACCAAGTGGCAGGCTGTGATATCCTGTGAAAACCTGGATGAAACAGTTACTTACGATGTGGAATTACATTATTTAGATTTGAAAAGAGAATGTGAATATCTTGCAAACAACGAGGAAGAAACGGAATTTACCAGTCAGTTGGTTGAGCGGTATGAAACAGAATTTGTAGATTACCCTTCGGGAGAAATCTGTGGGAATGTGTCAGCGTGGGGAATTTGGAATATAGAAGTAGGAGAATATGAAGGAAAAACCTGCCTGATTGCAACACATGGGATTCAGTGTTATGACAAGTTTGATTTTTGGGGAGAGGCAGATGTCTACTTTGATTATGATGAAAAAGGAAATACAAGATTTTTGAGCATCCAGTTTAGACCACAGTACCAGTATTTGGATCAAAATAAAGAAGCCGAAGAGAGAATTTATGAAGGTGAGACGCCCGGCGTATCTTATGGTGATATTGCAGAAAGGTATTATACTGTAGGTCAATATATGAAAGAGGTAAAGGATGTATCAAAGGCTATGGCCGCAGCAGGGGATTCGTATATATGTGATGAGTACCTAAATGCGATGGGAAGCCCGGAGGCTGAACCGGTATATGTATTGCATGATTTAAATAATGACGGTATAGAGGAATTTTTTATAGGTCTTAAATTTAATTATGATATACCTTACTATGTAATTTATGATGTATATACGTGGAAAGACGGAAGAGCGTATCAGTTAATGAGAGGTATCGGATATCGTAATGGCTCGTGTAAGATATGTGAAAATGGAGTAATAGAGGATAATTATTCAGGGTCGGCATGGGACGGGCAAACATTATACCATATTTTACCTGAGGGAGGAATTGAACTTGAGACAATAGACAGTGTTTCTTCAAGGCGAGACGGCACAGTTCAATCCTATTATCACTGGAATGAATTGATAGATGAAAATTCGCTACAAACGATATTGGAGCAATATCAACCGGAGTCTGTCACATATGTCGATTGTAATAGGGAGACAATTGAGCAACTACGTCTGAGTGGAATAAGAAAATAACTTACCGATTGACTTATAACTGATATTAAGGACAAGATGCATATTAGCTGATCAGGAGCAAGTATTCCGGTGCCAAAACGGTGCCACGAAACCATGCAAATAAAAATAGACCATGTAAAATCAACGAAACTATGCAGATTTCAGCCATAAAAAGCATAGAAAATATGTTGAAAAACGCTATTCAGATACCGTGAGGGTGGTAGAACCGTTGGTTCCGGCCGTGTAGCTACCATCATTGAGTAATTGTGCGTTAGCAATGAGAAGCATTAAATAAGTGTAAAATAGTCCAGAGCAAGCTTGCTTGCTTCTGGGCTTTTTTATGCTTATGGGAATGCGGCGAATGCCGCATTCATCGAGGAAACACGCAGTGTTTTCGAGATATGCTTCTCATAAATTTACAGCCCTTTGTATACAAGGGGTTGAGCCTTTTTGCTTGTGGTGATGTTATATGCGTTTGGAATGAGTAAGTTCTTTTATAGAGTGTTACATATAAAGTGGTTGTATCTTCAAGTAAAAATTGGTTGACAAAAATGACTACTGACAGTAGACTATACATAAACGACTACACCCAGTAGACGAAAGGAGTGATCATATGAGTGAAATAAGATTAGGAGCAGTAGAGTCCAAGTTTGCAGATATCATATGGAATAATGAACCATTGCGACCAGTAGAATTGGAGAAACTCGCGGAAGCTGAATTGAATTGGAAGCGGACGACTACTTTAACCATTTTAAAAAGGTTATGTGAAAGAGGAATTTTTCAAAACAAGGACCGAATGATTACTTCCTTAATCAGTAGGGAAGAGTTTTATGCTCTCCAAAGTGAAAAGTTTGTGAATGACACTTTTGAAGGTTCATTACCGGCTTTTTTGGCAGCATTCGGTTCCAGAAAGAAGTTATCGGATATGGAAGTGGAGGAACTGAAAAAGGTGATAGATAGTATGAGGAGGTGAGTAGATGGATTGGTACGAATTATTACCTAAGATTTTGAATATGAGTCTTACGGCAAGTGTTATCATTGTTACGGTGCTTATACTCAGAGTGCTGCTGAGACGGGCACCCAGGATATATTCCTATATGTTATGGACAGTTGTACTGTTTCGTCTGCTTTGCCCTATCGCTATAAATACTCCCTTATCGGTATTGGGTTTATTTGATCCCCCAATTGTGGAAACAACTGATAGTGTGAGTCAGGTTGCATATATTCCGAACAATATCGTTCATACAGAGAATCCAGAAGTGACATTACCAGTTCCGGTATTGGACAATGCTATAAATAATGCGTTGCCACAAGGGGCGGAACAGCTTGTAGCAGATCCTTTGGAGGCGCCTGTCAGCATTGCAACCTATATATGGCTGGATGGAATCGTGGCTATGATAGGCGTTAGCATGATTTCTTATGTTAAGTTACGAAAGAGTCTGGTTGGAGCTGTACAGGTAAAGGATAATATTTATGTTGCGGATTACATTACCACTCCTTTTGTTCTTGGCATATTCAGACCGCATATTTATTTGTTATCTTCATTAAGCGAACAGGAACAGGAGTATATTCTAAAACATGAGCAATATCATATTCGCAGAGGGGACCATATTTTTAAATTGCTTGCCTATGTAGCCCTTTGCCTACACTGGTTTAATCCATTGGTTTGGCTAGCCTTTCTATTATTTAGCAAGGACATGGAAATGAGTTGTGATGAGGCGGTTGTCAAAAAACTTGGGGAAGATGTACGAGCAGATTATTCTGCTTCTTTACTGAATTTAGCAACAAATAGTGCTATTATGTTTGGAATGCCACTTGCATTTGGTGAGGTGGATACCAAAGGACGCATCAAAAACTTGGCAGCGTGGAAGAAACCTACTTTTTGGGTTACCATAGGGGCAATTGTGATATGCATTTTAGGAATTGTGATATGTGTATCCAATCCCAAGGAAGAACCTTTGCATGCATCGGAACCTTTTGGTCATAGCTACAGGGTGGAAGAGATTTTCTTCATAGATGCCCGTTATTCCTCCGCAATCACACCGGAAACAGCGCCCAGATATCAGTTTACTTCAGATTATGCTATGTTTGTATCCGGAGACGTATTGGATGATAAGAGTACAACGGAGTGGGTGCAACAGTTGGGGAATTTTGAAGAGGTAGAGATTACAGCTGAAAATTTTGATAACCATTTTAATATGACAGGGTTCACTATTTCAAATGATACCTGGTCCAAATTCAGAAGTGAAATAAATAAGGCATGGCGGATAAATGCGGATAATAGTTTTTACTATTTTCTGCAGAACCAAGATGGCAGTGTATATCTGACTTACGGATATGATATAGATAATAGTACGAATATATTGGAGGAAGGCTCACACATCCGTTTCCTGTTTCGATTGGAACGTACAGATATTTTAAGTTGCAATGCCGTTAGTGCAGATTACAATGCTTATATTGAGCCTGCCTATTATTCAAGTAGCTATGAAGGGGAGTATGACGATTTATATTCCAATCCTATAAATAATTCCGGTAAGCTGATATTTACAGTGGATGGTGGTACAGATACGGATATTTTGGTTGTTAATGAGGAGTATCATAAATACACATCGGAAGAAGTAATTGTAGAAAGAGAAACTTATGAGCTGGAATGTAATCCACAGGGAAAGTTTGAGTTGGAGGTTTCTGTTCGAGGCGATGAACGTGATGAGGCAATCTATTCCATTTATGTTCGTGGAAAATCCGGATTCTATGTAATGAAGATAGATTTTCAGACAAGTGAAGGCGCAGTGGAAATTGATAGGTCGGAAACGCCGGAAGTTGAAAATATAGTGGACAAGACGGATTCCTTAGATACAGCCATATTAAACGCTATTGTTGAACATACTGTATCCGATTATCCGGTTGGTGCCTATCATTGTGCCAGCTTTGTGGAGTTCCATAGTGAGGAATTATGCGGAGTGCCTATTGCTGATGGGAATATTTCGAAAGAGTTAATAATGGTATACGGAATGGCATTGGAACAGTCATTTTCTTATTCGGAAGGTAAGTTAAATCAAGTCGGTGGAAGCCATATGCCGGTGGTCATCACTTTTGAAGTGGCAGATAATACATATACGGTGACTGATTTTTGGGTTCCCAGAGATGGAAGTTATTATGTATCGGATATTAGGGACAAATTTCCGGATGAAATTGAAGAAGATGCTCTGGATACGCAGAAATATGTGGTGGCTCAAATACAAGAGTGTTATAGTAGAGCGGTTCAGTATTATCAGGTAGATACGGAAGCCGTTATAGAAGAATTATTTGACAAAATGGAAGCATCTCCGGCAACCGCATCGAATCCGGCAGATTATATTGATGCACATTCTTTGGAATACAGAGAACTTATGTATTATGGACAATACAGTTTAAACTATATCTTTCATAAATTTATGGAAGGAGAACAGAAGGGATTGCGTGGTCAATTGATGAAGATACTTTTAGATGATTTGGCCCCAGAAGCAAAGCTTCGATTATATGCAGAAACTGGACAAGAGTACTTCGATGAATGGGCAAAGGGTGCTGTAGAAGTATTAGAGCAACATGATATGGAATGGATAAAAGAAAATCAACCCGCAATGTGGATTTATTTGCAGATGGTTGAGTAAAGGATGAAGAGAACAGCTTCGTTACAGTGTGACGAGGCTGTTTTTTGTTAGTTGTAGTCGTTTTTTGTAGATGTTATAGTTAGAAAGTATGAAATATAGAAGAAAACTACGATATAAAATGGAAAGTTTGTGATATAAATGGTTGGAATATATTTTAGTGGCACCGGCAATTCCAAATTTACTCCAAGAATGGGTTCATACAAGGTAGAGACATTAGATATACATTTGAATCAGAAAAAAACAGTCTAAACACAATGAGTGTGGAAAATCTCATCAGTCAAATATTTAATACATAAAAGATGCCCGAAAAAAGATGTGAATAATTCCGTATAATCAAACAGCGTCTGATAATATTTGTTAATAATATTTTGAAATGCAATTTTTGATAAAAGAAATATGTATGTTATAATGGGACATATAAGAAGTGAATAAAATACAGAAAAATCAGTGAAAAGGTAGAGAAATGGCAGAAAATGGCAGATAGAAGGCTTTTGACTTTAAGAAAAACAATAATGTTTTATATTTGTATATGGAACATTTTTTTATTGATCGGCTGTGCGAAGACTGAGATGGTGTCTGAGGACAATACAGTAACAAATGAAAATATTGCCAGTACCACAGGAACTATTGCAATAGAAACAGAAGCAATAGAAACAGAAGTAATAGAAACAGAAACGCAGGATGCAATCCAGCCATCTTCCGACCAACCACCGGAAGCCACCCGAGAGTACAAGATCATCATGGTAGGGGATGTACTGCTTCACACTCCGGTGGAGGAAAGCTGCATGCAGCCGGATGGAAGTTATGATTATGATTCGCTGTTTTTCCACACAAAAGAGGAGATCGCGGCGGCAGATCTTGCCCTGGTGAACCAGGAGGTGATCATAGGCGGTGCGGATCTTGGAATCTCCGGGTATCCCTGCTTCAATGCGGATTACAGTCTCTGCGATTCATTGGTGGGAGCAGGATTCGATGTCATCTGTCATGCCACGAACCATGCTATGGACAAGGGGCGTGCGGGGCTGGTAAATTGTGCAGAGTACTGGAGGGACGAATATCCACAGATCACTGTCCTTGGTATTCATGATACTGCGGATACCTCCACTTCCTGTGGCGCAGATCCGGCGATCATTGAGCTGGGAGATATACGGATTGCAGTCCTGAACTACACTTATGGGACCAACGGCATTTCTCTGCCGGCGGATATGCCCTATGCGGTGGATCTGTTGAATGAGGAACAGGTGGCGGCAGATATTCAGAGGGCAGAGGAATTGGCGGACTTCACCATCGTATGTCCGCACTGGGGAACGGAGTACAGGCTGACGTCAGATGCTTCCCAGGAGAAATGGACCAAGATATTTGCGGAAAACGGTGCGGATTTGATCCTGGGTACCCACCCGCATGTCATTGAACCCATAGAATGGGTGACAGATGAAGCGAGCGAGCATGAAATGCTGGTCTATTATTCTCTGGGCAATTTCGTGAACTGGACCTCTGGGACGGGAGAGGGTGTCGCTAACCGTATGGTAGGCGGCATGGCCGAGGTAACGCTTACGAAGAATGATAATGGAGAACTGGAGATTGCAGATTATGGGGTGAAACCGATGATCAGTCATGTGGCTTCCGGTCCCGAAGGTGTGACAACATATTTTCTGGAGGATTATCCGGAAGAACTGGCAGAGGAAAATGAGATCGTTTCGCAGGATCCGGAGTTTTCCAGAGAATACTGTGTCAATTTGTGTGATTCCGTATGGGGAGACCTGTGGAAGACAGAGTAGACAAGTGACATATAGTCTGTTAAAATAAAAAAAGTTGTTGATGCAACAACAAAATGCGACCTATTTTGCAGAATAATCCATAAGAAATATTTTTACTGCCGGCAAGGCGGCGTGTTATAATAAAAATACATATAGGGGTACGCAAACGAGAAGAGAGAAGGCAAAGGAGGAGTTACAATGAAACAACAGTTGGAACCGTTGTTTACGCCGTGGAAGATCGGAAACTGTGAGATTAAGAACCGCATTGTTCTGACATCCATGGGTGGCACAAACCTGTTGGGATGGATGGAAGTGAACCATTTTGACAAGGATGGTGCGAAATTTATTCTGGAGGTAGCGAAAAATAATTGCGGTCTGGTGCTTCCGGGATGTCAGCCGGTATACAATCCCATGTACGGACAGTGGCTGTATAAGAAGAAAAAAATGTATGAGGATCTGGCAAAGTGGATGCCAGAGTTCCACAAGACAGGAGCAAAGCTGTTCGTCCAGCTGACGGCAGGTTTCGGCAGATCGTTCACCATCAGTGAAATGATGGAGACCCTGTACACCAATAAGGCATTGCGGGTACTGGCGAAGCCTTTTATGGATCTGGACAAGATTACAGCCGCACCCAGCCCGTCTCCGAATCGCTGGTCAGATAAAGTTCCTTCCCGGGAGATGACTGTGGAGGAGATTCAGGAGTTCATCACCGCATTCGGTAAGACTGCAAAATTATTAAAGGATGCCGGTGTGGACGGTGTGGAGATCCATGCGGTACATGAAGGCTATCTGCTGGATCAGTTTACTTTAAAATATGTGAATCATCGAACCGATGAGTATGGTGGATCTTTTGAAAACAGATATCGTTTTGCTGTAGAGATCGTAAAAGAGATCAAGAAAGTCTGCGGGCAGGATTTCCCTGTGTCTCTTAGGTACAGTGTGGAATCCAAGACCAAGGGCTTCCGTGAGGGAGCACTTCCCGGAGAAAGCTTCACAGAAGCAGGCCGTGATATGGCAGAATCCGAAAAAGCAGCGAAGTATCTGCAGGATGCCGGTTACGATATGTTAAACTGCGATAACGGTACTTACGATGCCTGGTACTGGGCACATCCCCCTATCTATATGCCGGAGAACTGCAATCTGGAGGATGTGGCGCATATCCGTAAATTCGTGGATATCCCTGTGGTATGCGCCGGACGTATGGATCCGGAGACGGCTGCGGCTGCCATTGCAGACGGAAAAATCGACGGTGCCGGATTCGCCAGACAGTTCCTGGCAGACCAGGAATGGGTGACCAAGCTGATGAATGATAAGGAGGACGACATCCGTCCCTGTATTCTGTGCCACAACGGCTGCTTCAACATGTGTCACTATAAGGGAGTTCCCAATGATCAGGCATTATCTGATTCCCTGCATCTGGCACGCTGTGCGGTAAATGCCGAGACCATGCAGTGGGAGAAGCACAAGATCGTCCCGACCACCAGCCCGAAGAAAGTACATATTATCGGTGGCGGTATCGGCGGCATGGAGGCTGCCAGAGTACTGAAGCTGCGGGGACATGAGCCGGTGATTCACGAGCAGACAGATCACCTGGGCGGAACCTTTATTGCTGCCAGTGCGGAAAGCTACAAGGGAAAACTGCGGGATCTGCTGACCTGGTATCGGAAGCAGATGACAGATTTGGGGATCGAGATTCATTACAATGAAAAAGTGGAGAGTATCGATCAGTTTGCCGGTGTTCCCGTGATCATTGCTACCGGAGCAGTGCCCAGAGTACTGAAAAAAGTGCCCGGTCATGAGAAGATGGTTGAAGCATGCGAATACCTTACCGGTACTCCCGTAGGAGAAAAGGTTGCCGTCATCGGCGGCGGACTCACCGGCTGTGAGATTGCTTATGAACTGGCGCTGCAGGGCAAACAGCCTGTAATCGTAGAGATGAAAAACGATCTCATCGCCCAGACCGGAGTATGCCTGGCCAACAGCTCCTATCTGAGAGAGTGGTTCGCCTGGAAGAAAGTGCCCGTATATCTGGAAACTACGCTGCAGGAAGTAAAGGATGACAGCATCGTATGCAAGGATGCTTCCGGAAAAGAGATCACGATTCCCTGTGACAGTGTGATCAGCTCCGCAGGATACATTCCCAATCCACTGGCACCGAAGGGCAGCAATGTCAGCCTGGTAGGTGACTGTGACGGTGTAGGAAATCTGCGAAGTGTCGTATGGCGCGCTTATGAAGTTGCCATGAAGATTTAAAGGGAGGGAAATCAATGAACTTAACAAAAGAACAACAGGAAATATATGATGGAAAACAGGGAGCGACCCTGGCGAAGGTCATGCAGACGCTGGTGCGCTACGGCGAGCTGTTCGGTGCGGACGGTATGGTGCCTGTGACCAGTAAATACAACCATCTGGTAACCTCTTTCGGATTGAAAGCACTGGCGCCGGTGTATGAACTGATGAATCAGCTGATCGAATCCGGCAATGTATCCAAACAGAAATTTTCCGCCGATCCGAGACCACTGGATCCCAATGTGCCAAGTTCTTTCTTACAGGATTTTGTGTTCAAGAATTTCATGTACTCCAAGCAGGATGACTACGAGAAACAGCTGACACAGCTGGGTATCATGGAAAAGGATGCTTACACCTGCACCTGCTACATGGATGAAGTGGGAAATACCCCGGCCATGGGAGAGGTGCTGTCCTGGTCTGAGTCTTCTGCGGTGGTCTATGCCAACTCCGTATTGGGAGCAAGATGCAATCGTAATTCCGGTATCATTGACCTCATGGGTTCGGTAGTGGGCTATGTGCCCCGTTTCGGTCTTTTAACGGATGAGGGCAGAAAAGCCACCTGGATCGTGAAGATCGAGACAACGAAGAAGCCGGAAGCACAGCTGCTTGGGTCTGCCATTGGTATGAAAGTCATGGCGGATGTTCCCTATATCGTAGGACTGGACAAATGGCTGGGTGGTGAACTGGATGATGCTGCGAAAACCTATCTGAAGGATTTCGGCGCAGCGACTGCTTCCAACGGTGCGGTAGGTCTGTACCATGTGGAAAATATCACTCCGGAGGCTGTAAAATACGGAAAAGATCTGATCGCGGAGGATGCAAAGGTATATGTGGTAGATGATGCGGAACTTCAGAGGGTCTATGAGAGCTATCCGGTGATCTGGAAAAAGAAGGATGCCAAGCCGAAGCTGTGTTTCATGGGATGTCCCCATATGAGTTTACAGCAGCTCATCGACTGGACGGAAAAAGTCTCTCAGAGCCTGAAAGAAGCCGGTAGAGCCAGAGTGTGTATTCCTACCGTATTCACAGCGGCACCTGCGGTACTGAAAAAGTTTCAGGAGACCCCTTATGCGGAGACATTAAAAGCAACGGGAGTCATTACTTCCTATATCTGCCCGTTAATGTATATGAATAATCCTCTCAGCGAGAAGATGCCGGTCATTACTTCCAGCAACAAGCTGCGTACCTATACCAGCGCAAGATATTATACCGATGCTGAGATCTTAGAGCAGATTACGAAGGGAGGAGCGGACAAATGAAAGAATTTAAAGGAAGAATCGTAGCCTCCGGAACCGTAACAGCCAAGGCACTGGTATCTCACGGGGGTCTGAACACACTGGCATCTTTCCAGAAGGCATTACAGTTCGGTGATAAAAAAGCAACCTGCGGAGATCAGAATAATCCCGACCTCTATGGTAAACAGATGGCGGGCAAAGCCCTGTGCCTGCCGACGACCATAGGATCTACCACCGGCGGACTGGTACTTTACTGTGCCTGCTCCATGAACAGACAGCCGGCATGTATGCTGTTTTCCGAACCTATTGATTCCCTGGCAGCAGCCGGAGCTATTCTGGCAGATGTGTGGCTTGACAATGTGCAGATGCCTGTTATTGACAGCCTGGGGGAAGAGTTCCTGGAATATGTGAAGGATGACATGAATATTACCGTAAAAGAAGACGGTACGGTAGTAGTGGAATAGTTCAAATAGCTTTAAGAACAGCTTTCGAAGGAAACTTCGGAAGCTGTTTATTATTTTATGAAAAAACTTTTATGGAAAAAATTTATTTTTCTGCAACCGAAAATACGATATGCTTATCTAATGTATGTGAACACAAAATACCTTGCAAGGCATCCGGCCGGATGAAGAACGGGAGGAACCATGGAGAAACTGGTGAAAAAAGCGAAAAAAGGAGACGCGGAAGCATTCATTGCTCTGATGGAACAGAACAGGCAGAGCATGATACGGATCGCGTTCGCTTATCTGGGGAACGAAGAGGATGTTGCCGATGCCATGCAGGAGACCATACTTTCAGCTTTTGAAAAGCTGGATACCTTACGAAGAGCTGAATATTTCAGAACCTGGCTGATTCGTATTCTGATCAACCAATGTATTGCAATGAGACGGCACAGGAGTCGGACGGTTCCCATGAACGAGGCGGAGGAAGCTTCACAGTTCTATGATTTCAGTACGGATCTGGAATTCAATGATCTGTTGAGAACTCTGCCGGAGGACAGCAGACTGATCTTCCAGATGTATTATGGGGAACAGTTTTCCATAGGAGAGATCGCACAGCTGCTCCATATGAAAGAAAATACGGTGAAGAGTAAAATTCACCGGGGCAGAGAACAACTGAGATCGCAGATGGGTGTAGGAAAGGAGAATTGCCATGGCAAACAGTCCGTTGATTGACAGAAAAATAGAGGAAGCATACGGAATTATCAGAGAAAGATCGGAAAAGAAAAAAAGACAGAGTCGAAAAAGAAAGTTTGTGCAGACGGGGGCTGCAGCTGCAGCGATTGTTGTAGCTATTGGATTCTGTGCGGCAAATCCGGTCTTGGCAAAAGAACTGCCTCTGATCGGCAGCGTGATAGAACGGGTACAGGAGCTGCTGGGGTTCCAGGAGATTCCGACAGAAGAAATTGTAACGCTGGTACCAACAGGGCAAGGAAAATACAATGCCGGGGAGAGAGAAGAGGCTGGGGACAACAATACCGGAGCCATTGGAATCCAAAGTACGGAAACCAGTGTGGAAGCTACAGAACCGGCGCAGTATCAGGTATCGGATCAGGGCTACACCATTACCTTGACGGATTATTATGCCACAAACCAGGCAATTTTCCTGGGGGTAAAAATGGAGAGCGAAGAGGGATTCCCGGAGATGTCAGCGGATAGTGACGGAAAAAGCCAGATCATGATCGCAACACTGGAGGAGTATTCTTTCCGAAGCGGCGATCCGGTACACGGGGGCAGGGCGCTTGTGGGGCAACTTGTGGATAAACATACTTTTCTGGGACTGATCCGTATCGATTACAAATCGATCCAGACAGGGGATCAGGGATACTATGAACAGATTCCGGAAGACATGACACTGCAACTGGAAATCCCGTATTTTTTCCTATATCCGAAGGGGGCTTCCAAAGAGACAGTACGCGGCAACTGGAAATTCCCGGAGCTTTCAGTCTCCCAGAGCGATAAGGAAATGCAGGTCATAGAGATAGGCGAAACGAATGCAGCGGGCTTCGGGCTGGACAGAATCGAAGTCTCTCCGGTGGAGCTTACGGTATATGACATTTTCCCGGAAGATCATCTTGTTGTGACCGTAGTGTTGGATAAAGATGGAAGAAAACTGACATACGCAGGAAACAATACCAACGAGCTGTCGGTCAGCGGATACGATATATCCGAGATCACAGTGTACCTCTATGATTATGATGAATACATGGAGATCAAGGGGCTGGCACTGGGAGAAAATTCGACAGCATTCCGTGAAATACTTGAGAAAAATGCTCTTTATGAAAAAAAGATTTCGATAGAAACAGACAAGTCGTAGTATATCTGCTGTGGTAGCCGCAATGACTGCTGAAGTCGTAGTTAGCATATTAGCATAGCTGCGGTTCATGGAAAGCAGAAAATAGTGAAGCTACAGGCGAAGTGGGAACAAAAACGGCTTTCGGAGATCTCCCGGAAGCCGCATATTTTTCGACCTAAAATTGTTTGCCGCCATTCAGAGTTAATTATGGGGAGACGTTCCAAAACGCCGTGCATATATCGTAGGTGTCATTCCTGTAACTTTCTTGAATATTTTGCTGAAATAGTAGGGGTTATTTCCGCAGCCGACCAATGTGGCAACATTTTGGATTTGTTCCACACTTGTTCCGGACAGAATTTCTTTTGCCTTTTCAATACGGTGTTCGGTTACATAGCTTGAAAAAGTCTGCCCGACTTCTTTTACGAAAATACGACTGACATAACTCGCGTTCATATAGAGTATATTTTCCGAAATACCCTTCAATGTCATGTTTTCTTCGGAAATATGGTCATCCACGTAATTGATTATTTTCTGAATAAACGGGCTGTATTTTCCGTTGGAACTTGTATCGGTGATCTGATAAATCTCATTCATGGTAATGTTGCAAATATTTGTGAGATTGTCTTCATTGTGAAGCCGTGAAAGCGTCTGCGATACGGTCTTAATATCTCCGGAGACAGTTTCTATACTCAAGGAGATTAAAAGTTGTGAGGCTAATTGTATCAGAAAATCCTTATCTCCGACAGATAGAAGAATATTATGAAGTTCTTCCTCAATTTCTATAATAGAATGATCATCGCCGGGGGAATGCTCCTGAAGCAATTTTTGTGTAATCAATGAAACGTCGGAAAAAATCAGGTCATAATTAGAATTAGGAATGAGATGATCTTCTTCTACAAAATAGAATGTATCATAGCGTTTCAGCTTCGGAATCAGCATAAGTAAAAGCTTTTCCAAATTGGGGAATGTCTTTCGCTCATATACAATACTCACTTTTTGATCGGGAAAGTAAAGCGTTGAGAGAAAGTCATCGAGGGAGCTGTAATCCCTTGTATAATCGGGAAATATAAGCAATAAAATATTAACGGTATAAATGGCGTGAAAACAAATATTTTGAGATACATTTGTCCAATATCTGTGAAGTTGCTCCATAGCGGAATTTATAAAATTTTTTTCCAGATAATAAATGGCACAGTATTGGAATGGCTGTTCGTATAGTTCCAAATAAGGAGCATTTATTTCAAATAATTTCGTGGTTACATTGGGAAGCCGGATACCTTCACGAATAAGATTCTGAAGCATTACATGTTGTATCTGGGCATCCTGAATGGTAACGGGGGATAAATTTTTTTCCTGTTTTAATTGTAAACATTCCGATACCATTTCCTGTAACGCAGAACGTAGCTGTTCTTCATCACAAGGTTTCAGAAGATAATGTTTTACACCCGATTTCATTGCTCTTTTCGCATAGTCAAATTCCGCATAGCCGGATAATATAAGGAAGCGTGTGTCTAAGGCGGTGCGCTGGATGCGCTCAATCAACTCCAGACCACTAATCCCGGGCATATTGATGTCTGTCATAACAATATCGGGGCATTCATCAAGTATCATATGGTATGCATCCACTCCGTCCTGACAGGTGCCGATCAATTCAATTCCGAGCGAGGACCAGTCTGTGAGGCGCGCAAGTGTTTCACAAATGATTTCTTCATCTTCCACAATTAATAATTTCAGCATGATTACCTCCCTATACAAATGATACAGCAGGAATACGTATTTCAGCGATTGCATAAGTATCATATTCGTCATATTCATTATATACTTGTAATCCAAAAGGATCTCCGTAAGTAATCTGTAAACGATTTAATACATTCAAAAGCCCGATTCCAAAGCCATGAGGCTGGCGTTCTCCGTTTTGAAGCTTTTGTAATATATTGTCTTCAAAGTAGGAACCGTTATTTTTAACTCGAACCGTCAGTATTTCGTTACCGTTTTGATCCGGTGAAACAAAAGCAGTGACAGAAACCTCACAGATATCAACGGCATTCATCAGACTATACCGAATGGCATTTTCCACAAGAGGTTGTATTGTGAATTTCGGAATCGAAATAGTATACAAATTTTCAGAAACATCACAGTGATAAATTAGCTTGTTCGGGTATCGCATATGCTGAATTGTCATATAGTTTGATACAAGCTGCATTTCCTCCCCCACTGTAAAATTCCCCATGTCTTTATGAAGCGTAATGCGAAGCAAAGATCCGAGAGATGTACAGATCTGGGATATATCATCTGCGTGAATTGCCTTTGCACGCCAGTTGATGGAATCCAGTGTATTGTATAAAAAGTGAGGATCCATCTGGCTTTCCAGAGTTTTTAATTGAGCTTCTTTTTTTAGCAATTCATTGACGTAGTTTTTTTCAATCAGATCGTTAATTTCAACAGCCATATCATTAAATCCCTTGTGCAGCATGCCGATTTCATCTTTTCTGGAAGAAAGCATTTGCTCTTGCTCGGTCAGCGTATATTTTCCGGAAGCAAATAACTGCATATTATGAATTAAAAGCTTGAAGTCATTCGCCAATAACGCGGTTATGGTAGTAGAAAACAAAATTACAAGTATAATGCCGGCGATTACAAAAGCACATATCAAAAAGGTTTCTCTTGAAATGGCGGCATAGATTGTGCTGTATGGAACGGAATAAATGATATTAAAATTGTATTTGGGAATATCGGTCCGAACGATGAAAAAAGTTTTTCCGTCTTTGGAATAGAGGCTGTACCCATTCTGAGGAGTTTTCCGGAGCTTTGGAAGGTCACTTTCAACGAACGATCCTTCTGCAAGTAATAATTGGTCATTTTCCAATAGCATGTAGGAGATATCGTTACTCATCTTATTTTCCAATGCCTGATTGACCAATTCTTTTATATTGATGTTAATAAGAACATATCCCAAATTACGAAAGGACAGATTTTTGGACTCTTTGATCTTGCGGACCATAAATAGGCCGGAATCATTACAATAATCGGATACTACTTTGACACTGCCGTCAGCCTGTTCCGCGTAATCGACTAAATGATCTAACATAGAAGCCGGAGTTTCCATAGATACCAAATAGGAGCTGTATACCGTTTTGGTATCCTGCTTGATGATCATATAAGAGAGAAAGCGGCCATCTGATCCCATCATATAATTGGTAATCTGTTGATATAAACTGTTATAAGTAGAAGAATTGAGAGAAGCGCTGGCGTCACTCCAGGAGGCAAGGGATTCCTGAAGGGTTTTATTGGCTAATATCTGATCTGCCATATTATCTATTGTGTCAAGATAAGAAGAAATCTCCTTGGTCGAATAGGACAGAGAGGTTTCGACAGACTGATAGAGTGTTTCGTTATATTTGCGGATGATCATTTGTGTACCGCCAAGAGATATTATGGAGAGAACAAGAATACTGGAAATAACCAGCAATTGAATCTTGGCCCTGATTGAAAGTTCCGATAAAAAAGCAAACTTTTGGTGAAGCTTTTGGCGAATATAATTCATAATATCTACTCCATGGATGGTTATGATACAATTGATTACAGCAATTATAATTGTTTTTTTTATCTTATTCAACCGAATTAGTCATTGGATTTTGAAAAAGTAGTTTTTGTGCAGAAAAGGTAAAATTTTTTAAAATACCAAAAATGCAAAGGTGGAAAAAGTACAAATGTAAGTTGTTTTTGTTGATTTCATTTTGAACTTATTTTGGGTAAGATACAGTTACACAAGGAGTTGTACACGATGGTACAACAAGTACACACAACAAAAGGAGGCAATATGAGAAGGATGAAAAAAGCAATTGCTATGGGGTTAGCAACAATGATGACGATCTCATTGGCAGCGTGTGGAAACACTTCGGGTGAGACAACGCAGGAGACGAGCGGCGCAGCTACGACAGAAAATACAGGGAGTGGCGAAAACCTGACATTCTCCTGGTGGGGAAACCAGACCAGAAATGATATGACAATGAAAGTTATTGATATGTACTGCGCTGAAAATGCCGGCGTCAGTATCGATGGTCAGTTCTCTACTTTCAGTGACTACTGGGAGAAACTGGCAACCTATGCGGCAGGTAATTCCCTGCCTGATGTAATCCAAATGGATTACAAATATCTGCAGCAGTATGCAGACAAAGGGTTATTGATCTCTTTGGATGATTATATTGAAAGCGGCCTACTGGATGTCAGCGGAATGAGTGAAGATAATTTGAATATCGGTGCTGTAGACGGAAGCATTTATGGTATTTGCCTTACCGTATCACCGCCTGCAATGATATATAATGCCACACTTCTGAACGAGAACGGAATTGAGATCCATGACAACATGACACTTGATGAGTTCTTTGAAAAGTGCCGCGAAGTATATGAAAAGACGGGCGTTAAGACAAACATTTCTTATAATGATGTCGCTTATCTGGAAGTATTTATGCGTGCCGAAGAAGGAGGATCCTTATACGGAGACGGAGCACTGGGATGTAAAACAGCGGATCCTCTGGTTGAATATTTCAAGATATATGAAAAAGGCATTGAAGAAGGATGGTTGATCAGCGCTGATGTTTTTGCTGAAAGAAGTGGAACCACAGTGGAACAGGACCCGTTAGTGTATGGTGAAACGGAATCCGCACGTTCCTGGTGTGCATTTAAGTACAACAACCAGATTACAACCATGCAGAATGTAGTCGGTGATGAGATTGATCTTGAGATGACAACTTATCCGACCAAGGATCCTAAGTTGTCCAATTATTGTAAACCTTCACAGTTATTCTGTGTTACAAGAGATACTTCAAATGTGGAAGAGTCTGTGAAATTTATTAATTATCTTCTGAATTCTGTAGACGCTAATAAAGTGATTTTAACTGAGCGTGGTATTCAGACCAATTCCGTTGTCAGTGAGGCAATCAAGGATTCTCTGGGTGAAACGGACCAGAAAGCAATTACCTATATGAATGACGTTGTCATTCCCAATTCTTCCGCAGCAAGCAAGCCTCAGCCAGATGGAGCAGCAGAGGTAGCAGCACTTGCAAATGAACTGGTGGAAAAAGTATGTTATGGAGCAATATCCGCAGAGGATGCCGGCAATCAGTTATTTGAAAAAGGCAATCAGATTATGGCGGATGCAGCAGCTAAGAACTAATTAAAAAAAGGACCCCCAAAACAGAAGGTCGGTGGAAAGTCATTACGGCATTTCGCCGACCTTTTTCACAGAGGCAGATAAGATTATGAAAATATTTAAAACGACAGAATATAACATTGATGCAAGCGGCATCGTAGATGTGACAAAAGAATTACAGCATTTGATTGATTTGACAGCAGAAGAAAACGGAATGCTGATTTTGGAAAAGGGAACTTACCTTACCTCTTCGCTTTTTCTGAAAAGCAATATGGAATTTCATTTTGAAGAGGGTGCAAGATTGCTGGCATCCATACATGATGAAGCATATCCCATGATGGATACAAGAGTTGCCGGCATTGAAATGAAATGGTATCCCGGGTTTGTGAATGTGCGTGGACAGAAAAACGTGACCATCAGCGGTAAAGGAGTTATTGACGGTCAGGGTGAACACTGGTGGGCCAAATATTGGGGAGATGACCGAAAAAGCGGTTTACGCGGGATCTATGAGCCCTATGGTCTTCGATGGGCAAGTGATTATGATGCCGTACGACTTCGTAATATTGTAATCTCCGATTCCGAAAATGTTACGTTAAAGGATATTACCTCTTTCAAATCCGGATTTTGGAATATTCATGTGTACTATAGCGGAAATATTCATATTGATCATGTGCAGGTGATCTGTGGAAGTATTAACGGTCCCAGTACGGATGGTATCGACATTGACTCCTGCCATGATGTACTTATTGAAAATTGTGAAACACATACACACGATGACAGTATTTGTATAAAGTCAGGTCGGGATTCGGATGGTTTGCGCGTCAATATTCCCTGTGAGCGTATAACAGTAAGAAACTGTAAGATCTATGAGGGATATGGCGTAACACTCGGCAGCGAAGTGTCCGGCGGCATCAGTGATGTAGTACTTGAAAATATCAGCTTTTACGGAACAGATTGTGGATTCAGAATTAAATCCGCATATCCGAGAAAAGGATACATTCGTAATATTAAGGTGCAGGATCTGTATATGCAGAACGTAAGGTTCCCGGTACATATACAATTGAACTGGAATGTTAATTACAATGTATGCACGATTGGGGAAAATTATCATGGAGAGATACCGGAGCATTGGAAAACCATTATGGCTCCTGTATCGGATAGTATTCCGCCTACGGAGTTGAAGAATTTGTGTATTCAGAATATCACGGCAGAGCTGACAGAGGATTACGACAAGATAAGTCAGGCCTTTGTCATAGATGGCTATGCACAAGATCCTATCAAAGATATTGCAATGAATCATCTGAAGATTACTTGTAATGAATATGGAATGATCAGAAATATAGCAAAGCTCAGTATGAACGATGTGAACATAAAAGTAACCGGAGGTTCTCAGGAAGAAAGAGATACCTACGATAATACCTGATCCGAGGGAGTGGAAAATGGTTCGGACTTTTTGCACTAATCAAATACGGAATACCGAAGAATTGAGCGGAAGTGTGTGGAGCTTTGTCCCGGAAAGCGGCGAGCATGCAGGAACATCCTATTCTGTTGTGGTACCTACAGTCTGGGAAAATCTTCCGGAATTTGCCTCTTACAGAGGGCGTGGGTGTTTTCGCAGAAAATTTTACGGAGAGGGAAATGTGCGTCTTGTGTGCAAAGGAATCAGCCATACAGCGGAGATTTATTTAGATGGCCGCCTTCTTGGAAAACACTATAATGCGTATACGCCATTTTCACTTCTGGCAAGACAGATTCCGAGCGGAGAGCATGAATTGAAGATTATAGTTGACAATCGATTCTCGGAAAACAGTGCTCTTCATATACCGAATGACTATATGACGTACGGCGGCATTAATCGCGGCATTGTGTTGGAACACTTGAAAAAGGCATATATTGAATATCTCCATGTAGAAGTAGGCAAAGCGGGAAAAAACGGCTGGAAAGTTCTGCTTACAACGAAAATAAACGGGATAAGTGATTCGTCGGAAAGATATACGCTCCGTTTGCAGGCAGATCCACTATTTACGGATGAAATTGCGATAGATCTGGAGACAAATGAGAGCCGGATTGTGCAGAAAGAGATTTATCTTGAGAATGTTTCCGAATGGACACCGGAGAATCCGGTTTTGTATAAGGTTCGGGCAATTCTTTCAGATACAGAACCGATGGATGATCTGATAGAGCGTTTTGGATTCCGGGAGATAAAGGTGAGCGGCAAATACATATTGCTCAACGGAAGACCGATTCGTATCAAAGGATTTAACAGGCATGAGGATCATCCCATGTTTGGCTGCGCAATGCCATTGCAGGCAATAGAGCAGGATATACAGATTGCGATGGATCTGGGAGCAAATGCGATTCGGACATCTCATTATCCGAACGATGAACTTTTTTTAGACTTATGCGACGAGCAGGGAATTTTGGTCTGGGAAGAGAGTCATGCAAGAGGATTGAAGGAATATCATATGCAGAATCCCTATTTTCAGAAGCAGTCGGAAGATTGTATCCGAGAGATGGTGATGAATCACAAGAATCATCCCTGCATCTTTGTATGGGGAATCTTGAACGAGTGCGCCAGCGAAACTTTGTACGGCAGAGACTGCTATACAAAACAATACAGGCAGTTGAAAGAACTTGACAGGACCCGTCCGAGAACATCTGCAAGTAATAAACATAAAAAAGATATCTGCCTGGATATACCGGAGATTGTATCTTTCAATCTGTATCCGGAGTGGTATAGCGATCAGAATGAGACGGCGGTGGACTGCATACAGGATATGATGCAATGGATTCGCAACAATCCGGTGACGAGGAATAAACCTTTTATTGTATCGGAAATCGGAGCGGGAGCACTCTATGGATATCATACGCGGACAAAAGATAAATGGTCGGAAGAGTATCAATGTATTGCACTGGAACATCAATTGCGGGCAGTCCTGGAATCGGCGGAATGCTGCGGAGTATTCATATGGCAGCTGACAGATATCAGGATATCAAGAGAACGCTTCGAGAATCGTCCAAGGACCATGAATAACAAAGGCATTGTGGACGAGTATAGAAGACCGAAGATGTCCTATGAGATCGTGAAAGATATATTCACTTCCTATGATGATTATTTTGAGACAAATCTGTAATGACAGTCGGAAAGAAGGGATTTTATGGAAAAAATTAAAAAAAAGCTTAACAGCAAGTCTGTAGCCGGATATGTTTTTACGGCACCGCTTATTTTCGGATTTCTGTTTTTCTTATTGGTGCCAATGATAATTTCTATGTATTATTCGTTTTGCGATTATAATATTTTGTCACCGGCAAAGTTCAGCGGACTGGCCAATTATAAAAAGATGATTACAGATGATACCTTTTGGTTGTCTTTAAAAGTGACGTTTTATTTCGCTTTTGTTTCTGTTCCGTTGAAACTGATATTTGCTCTTTTTGTAGCAATGCTGCTGTTAAAGAACAGTAAGCTTTCGGGATTTTACAGAGCTGCTTACTATTTACCTTCTGTAATCGGTGGATCTGTTGCGGTTGCAGTGTTATGGAAGAGAATGTTTGCCATGGACGGAGTGATTAACCGATTGCTGCAGGCAGTCGGAATCCCTTGTGAAAAATCCTGGCTGGGTGATACCAAAACAGCAATCTGGGTGCTGATCTTCCTGGTAGTATGGCAGTTTGGTTCCTCCATGTTAATCTTTCTCTCTGCCTTAAAGCAGATCCCCGCATCTCTGTATGAGGCAGCGGATATTGACGGAGCCGGTAAGACAGACAGATTTTTCCGCATTACCTTACCTCTGTTAACACCGAATATTTTCTTTAATCTGGTAATGCAGTTGATTAATGGCTTTTTGGCATTCTCCCAGTGCTATATCATAACGCAGGGAAAACCGATGAATTCCACGCTTCTCTACACAGTGTATATGTATCAGCAGTCTTTTGAATATTATAATACCGGATACGGAGCGGCACTTGCATGGGTAATGCTGATCATTATCGGAACAATGACTGCCGTTCTGTTTGCAACCAAGAAGTTCTGGGTATATGAAGGAGGCTTTTAAAATATGAAAGGGAAAAAAGCAGCAAAATCTATTATTTATAATGCTATTATTCTGGCAATAGGTTTGATCATGATTTACCCACTGGTGTGGATGATAATGAGCTCCTTCAAAGAGACAAATATTATTTTTAAAACAGCCGGTCAATTGATCCCGAAAAAATGGGTATTGGATAATTACATTAATGGCTGGAAAGGTTTCGGAGGAGTATCATTCGGACGATTCTTTTCAAATTCCCTGTTCATTGCGGTAGTGGCTACCATAGGAACCATTGTTTCATCCGCGTTGGTCGGATTTGGATTTTCTCGCTTTCAATTTCGCGGGAAAGGGATTTTGTTCGCAGCGATGTTGGCATCTATGATGCTTCCGGCACAGGTTTTGATGATTCCGCAGTATTTATGGTATCAGAAACTGGGCTGGGTCGGAAGTTATTTACCGTTGATTGTTCCGTATTTTTTTGCAATTCAGGGATTCTTCGTATACCTGATTAAGAACTTTATAGACGGTATTCCCACGGAACTGGATGAAGCAGCAAAAATCGATGGCTGTTCTTATTACCAGATTTTCATGAAAATTATATTACCCCTGTTAAAGCCGGCACTTACCTCTGCTTGTATTTTCTCTTTTATGTGGAGATGGGATGATTTCCTTTCGGCATTGCTTTATGTACAAAAGTCGGTACAGTATCCGGTTTCTCTTGCATTAAAACTTTTCTGCGACCCGGGTTCTTCTTCCGACTATGGTGCAATGTTTGCCATGGCTACGATTTCTATTATACCTTCGATTCTGATTTTCCTGATCTTCCAAAGATATCTGGTAGATGGAATCAGCACTTCCGGTCTCAAGGGTTAAGCCTTCAAGTAAGGAGAGGGATAAAGTGTGTATGAAAAAGAATGATGAAGAATTGTTTGCATTGATCAAAGAAAAACTGTATACCCCGGTAGTCGGAGACATACTGGATCAGATGGGATATTGTCATCAGTTCCTGCCGGCTTATATCAAACCGCTGGAAAGTCTGGTTCCGTCGGATGCGTATATTGACAGAACGGAAGAAGATCATCGCTTAAAACTGGTAGGGTACGCATGCACCGTATTGGAAAACGATGTGTTCGGACCGCCCAAGAAGCCCTTCGGTCTGTTAACGGAAGCGTTGGATCAACTCAGGCCGAACGAGATTTTCGTAGCAACCGGTGCACACAACAGTGCTCTGTGGGGCGAACTGCTGACAGCAACAGCAAAGAAAAGAGGAGCGATCGGTGCAGTACTGGATGGTTACAGTCGTGATACGCCGCAGGTGCTTTCACAGAATTTTCCTGTATTCTGCAGCGCAACCTGGGCACAGGATTCTTCTGTACGGACCTATGTATGTGATTTCCGGTGCACGATTGAAATCGGTCAGGTAACCATTCATGATGGGGATCTGATATTCGGAGATATTGACGGAGTGTTGGTGATCCCGAAAGAGATCATGCATGAAGTGCTTGAAAAAGCGCTGATCAAAGCTTCCGGAGAAAAGAAAGTACGCAACGCAATCGAGAATGGAATGAGCGCAACGGAAGCTTTTGCAACATTTGGAATTCTGTGATTCTGAAGATAATTTTTAGGATATGGTGTAAGAATGCGTGAAGAATATAGAGTTTTTCAGATAGACAAACAGGATACTGTAGCGACGGCGCTGCAGGATATTCCAAGCGGGGAGCGGGTACATATTATCGGGAACTGTACGGAACACAGTATTGTTGCGACAACCGATATTCCTGTCGGTCACAAGATGGCACTGAAGGAAATCGTATCAGGGGAAGAAATTCTCAAATACGGGGTGTGCATTGGAAAAGCCGGTGTATATATTCCCCGGGGAAGCTGGGTACATTTACATGTAATGCACAGTGTATACGACGAACGCTCTTCCCACTTAGATGTGAAGACAGGAGCTCCCAGCGATATCAGATACGAATAGGAAACGGAAGGCAGAACCGAAACAGAGGAAATGGAATGGAAAGTGAGAAATACAGTTGGCAGGGATATCTGAGGCAAGACGGCAGATGCGGAATACGAAATCACATTCTGGTGATCTATACGGTGAAGTGCTCAGAATTTGTAGCAAGAAAAATCGTGGAAAATTCCGATGACCCGGATGTGGAACTGATAGGATTTGACGGATGCACGGACAATCAATATGCGGTGAATCTTCTGATCAGTATGATCAGACATCCCAATGTAGGTGCTGTGCTCGCAGTGGGGCTTGGATGTGAATACATCCAGCCTGAGTGGCTGGCGGATATTGCCTGGAAGGAAGGAAAACCGTCAGAGTGGCTTTTCATCCAGAACGAGGGAGGAACCCTCAATGCAGTGAAGAAAGGCCTTGACTGGGTCGGAAAAGCTAAAAAAATGCTGCTGCAGGTACCACGTGTCCCTATGGGAGTACAAGATCTGGTCATCGGGGCAGAATGCGGCGGATCGGATTATACCAGCGGATTGGCAGGCAATGTTGTGGTGGGCAGGTTATATGACAGACTGGTGGATCTGGGCGGAACCGCTATTTTTGAAGAGATCGTGGAAGCAATCGGTCTGGATCATCTGCTGATACAGAGAGCAGTCGATGAGCGGGCAAGAGAAGAACTGAGATATACCTATGATAAAGCACTGGATTATTGCAAATCCGTACAACAGTATTCTGTCAGCCCAGGCAATTTTGCAGGTGGATTATCTACCATAGAAGAAAAGAGTATGGGAGCTTTGATCAAGAGTGGTACCAGACCGATCCAGGGTGTCCTGAAAGTATCCGGATCTGCGAAAAGGAGAGGTTTGTGGCTGCTTGATTCCACCCCAGATCCGTACTTTATGCAGTTTGGGATTACCAATCCAAATGATAACGAGGGCCTTATGGATCTGATCAGTTGTGGGGCACACATCGTACTTTTGGTGACGGGCAGAGGAAATGTAGTAGGATCTGCGGTAGGGCCGTGTATCAAGATCACGGGAAACCATAGTACTTTTCAGAGGATGCGTGATGACATGGATTTTGATGCCAGTCCTATCTTAAGTGGCGAGATGTCGCAGGAGGAGATGGCAGAGGAATTGCTTCGGACGATTATCGGAGTCGCATCCGGAGAGAAAACCAAGAGCGAGGAGATGGGACATAAGGAGTACTTTATTCCTTATAAATATCAAGAGAAAGAGGTGAGATGTTGAAAAAGTTTAATATTGCCGACTGGTATGACCTGAAGGGTCAGGTCGCTATTGTAACCGGAGGCGCTACCGGACTTGGACTTGCTATTACCAGATGCCTGATCAGTGCAGGGGCTGTTGTATGTGTTGCAGCCCGCAGTGAACCTGAAAAAGTAGCGGAAGCCCTGGAAGAATTCGGCGACAGGGTACATTATTACCGGTTCGATATTACGGACACGGAGAAGGCGCAGGAGCTGGTGGACAGAATCGCCGCGGAACACGGAACCGTGGATATTTTGGTGAACAATGCGGGAAACCATTGTAAAAAATATATTTGGGATATGTCGGTGGAAGAGTATAAAAGTGTTTTAGATGTTCATCTGACAGGAGCCTTTGCACTTACCAAGGCCGTGGTACCCTATATGAAAGAGAAGAGACATGGGCGAATTATTTTTCAGGCCAGTATGACCAGTTACATCGGCCAGCCCATGGTGGCAGGGTATGCATCAGCAAAAGCGGGATATCTGA
>OGML01000903.1_pt1 | contig 28625 bp, 30 predicted proteins | sample 1572951 | NCBI WGS metagenome assembly OGML01 (sample SAMEA2581883, study PRJEB24529) | metagenome | biome: Human gut stool | place: China | collected 2011 | reverse complement strand
CCGCCCTTTGCGGAGTTGTATAAGATCTCCCGGCGCGGCTCGCTGTCTGCAAAATAGCTGCGCAGGGTATCAAGATCGCGCTGGATGGTTTTCTCGCTGACACCGAAGCGGTCAGCCGTCTGCTGTTTATTCAGCACCCCGCCCTGTACCAGCACCTGCTGGATATAGAGTATACGGTCTAATCTACTATTACGCACGGTTCATTCTCCTTCTCTGCTCATTGTAACACAGTGCAACAACAGTCGCAATTCTTTGTGTGAAATTTTGTTGTTTTGTGAAACAGCTGCAAAATTTTTGTCTCTTTTGCACAACCCCAGTATACAAAAAAAGATGGACAGCTTGTCTGTCCATCCTCCAAAAAGCCAAGTGCTTTTCTCACAAATTCCATCTGCGGTTCAGCCGGTAGATCACATCCCATACATCATCCTTAAAAGTGTACATTACCTGACGCGGTGATGCACTTCTGCTTGCCATGCAGACAAGCAGAAACAGTTCGGCGGCAAATGCCGCGCCCAGCAGAAACATCCATATTTTTTTCATTGTGCACTCTCCTTTGATGGCGTTTATGCCCTTTTGTCTGTCTATTATAACGATCCTGTTGGACAGTTTGCTTGTCCTTTCTGTAAAAGATATTTTCTGCTTTTCCTGTACGTTGCAACACAAAAACCGCCCCGGCTTCCTGTTACGGAAACCGGGGCGGTTCGTTTGTTTTATTTGTGCTTTTTCAAGCGCTCACGCAATTACTTGCGGGGGTTCTTGATAGCAGCCTGTTCTGCACTTTATAAACGGAGAGCTCAAGAAAGCGCATATTTACGTTATTTATTTTTTCAAACATTCGATTTTTTATCCCTTTCGTAATATTTTCAGAAAATAACACATTTCTGCTTTTGCAGTTTTCGGGACAAACTACAACGCATTTTTTCATCTTTTTTCCATCCATTTTTTCTCAAAAATGGAACTTCAAAAAATTTTCCATATCACAAAAAGGAGGTATTTTTCCACATGAACACACCCATGCAGTTGAAAATCCGAGATCACACCAAATGACGCTGAACTACTTTTATGGTCAGTCGGGCGAATTGTTCTCCTATTTCCGCATCCCCAAGGCACTGTTCCATGATTGCCGCTTCCGGCAGCTCTCCACCGATGCCCGGACGCTATACGGCATTCTGCTGGATCGCATGAGCCTGTCTGCAAAGAACGGTTGGCTGGACGAGCAGGGGCGGGTGTATATCATCTACACCGTCCGGGAAGTGCAGGAATCCCTCTGCTGCGCCGAACACAAGGCGGTCAAACTGTTCCGGGAACTGGAGGACTTCGACCTCATCGAGCGCAAACGCCGTGGTCTGGGCAGACCCAGCCTGATCTACGTCAAGGACTTTTCCTCCGGCTTGCCAAAAGCGCAAGTACAGAATTGCCCAAACAGCAATTCAGGTGCTGCCGAAAGCGCAACTCTGGAGCAGTCAAAACCGCAAGCAAATAAGACTGATAAGAATAAGACAGAGTGGAACGATCCTGACCCTATCTATTCCGGGGGCATCCGGGAGCAGCTTGAGGATTATTTTTATCAGGCGTTGGAGGTAGACCTTCTGCTCCGGCTTTGCCCGGACGAGGAGGACACCATCTACCAGATCGTCGATTTGCTTGTGGACACCTGTTCCACCAAACGCAAGATGTTGCGGATCGCCGGAGATGATAAGCCCACCGAGGTAGTACGCAGTCGGCTGAAAAAGCTGAATGCCGACCACATCCGCTTCGTGCTGGATTCTCTGGCAGAAAACACCGCCCCGGTGCGGAACATGAAGCAGTATCTGCTGGCAATGCTCTACAATGCGCCCACCACCATGAACCTCTACTATCAGAACAAGACGAACCACGACTTTGCGCGTGGTTCACCGAAGGCGGGGTGATGTTATCGCAAAGAAAGCTACGATTATCGCAGTCACCAATCAAAAAGGCGGTGTGGGAAAAAGCACCACCTGTGAAAATCTGGGTGTTGGCCTTGCAGCCGAGGGCAAAAAAGTCCTGTTGGTGGACACCGACCCGCAGGGATCTTTGACCATCAGCATGGGCTGGCAGCAGCCGGACGAACTGCCCAGCACCCTTTCTACCCTGATGGCAAAAGCTATGAACGACCAGCCCATCCAGCCCGGTGAGGGCATTCTGCACCACGCAGAGGGCGTTGAACTGATTCCGGCAAACATTGAACTGGCAGGGCTGGAAGTGGCTCTGGTAAACAGCATGAACCGGGAAAAGATGCTGAAACAGGTGCTGGACAGTGCCAAACGGGAGTACGATTTTATTCTGCTGGATTGTATGCCTTCGCTGGGGATGCTGACGATCAACGCACTGGCGGCGGCAGACGCTGCCCTGATTCCGGTGCAGGCGCAATACCTTTCCGCAAAGGGTCTGGAACAGCTTTTGCAGACGGTGCAGAAGGTTCGGCGGCAGATCAACCCCAAATTGAAAATTGAGGGCATCCTGCTGACTATGACCGACAGCCGCACCAACTACGGACAGCAGATCAGCAATCTGATCCGGCAGGCATACGGAAAGCACCTGAAGGTGTTCGAGCAGACCATTCCCCGGTCAGTCCGTGCGGCTGAAAGCAGTGCGGCAGGCAAGAGCATTTTCCAGCATGACCCCAAAGGCAAGGTGGCAGAAGCCTATCAATCTCTTGCAAAGGAGGTGCTGGCAGATGCCGATCGACAGCGGAAACTTAGCTCTGAAAGGGCTAGATGACTTGTTTTCCACCGAAGAAAACCGACAGGAGGAACAGCGGGAACAGGTGCAGCAGATTCCCATTGATGCGCTGCACCCCTTCACCAACCACCCCTTCAAGGTGCTGGACGATGAAGCTATGACCCGGACGGTGGAGAGCATCGCACAGTACGGTGTGCTGGCTCCGCTGATCGCCCGCCCGCACCCGGACGGTGACGGCTACGAGATCATCTCCGGGCACCGCCGCCAGTATGCGGCTAAACTTGCCGGGCTGGATACCCTGCCGGTCATTGTTCGGCAGATGTCGGACGATGCTGCTGTGATATTGATGGTGGATTCCAATTTGCAGCGTGAGCACATTCTACCCAGTGAACGTGCCTTGGCTTACAAGATGAAACTGGATGCCATGCGAAGAACTAGCGGTAGACCGTCAAAAGAAAATCCCCGACAACTTGTCGGGAATTTTGAAACCGCCGATGTTGTCGGAAAGGAAAGCGGAGAAAGTGGCAGACAAGTCCAGCGTTTCATCCGCCTGACAAACCTCGTTCCTGAACTGCTTGACATGGTAGACGAAAAGAAGATTGCCTTTAATCCCGCTGTGGAGTTGTCCTATCTGGGCGAAAGCCAACAGCGGGATTTTTTAGAAGCCATGGAGGACACCCAGAATGCGCCGTCCTTATCGCAGGCGCAGCAACTGAAAAAGATGGCACAGCAGGGAGAGTTCAGCTACGAAAAAGCCTTTGATGTGATGGGACAGGAGAAAAAGAGCGAGAAAGACACCGTGACCATCAAAAACGAGACCCTGCGGAAGTATTTTCCCCGCAGCTACACGCCCAAACAGATGGAGGAGAAGATCATCCAGCTTCTGGATGCGTGGCAGAAAAAGCAGCAGCGCCGCAACGAGCGCTGACCCGTAACGCAAGACTCGATAGGGTCTTTTTGTTTGCAAAAATTTAGAGGTAACGCCTATGAACAATACGATTGATTTCAAGACCGCAAAGACCATCGACAGCATGAGCAAGAAGCTCGACCACATCGACGATACCGTGACCGGCTTCTTCTCGGTCATGCACATGGCAATGAAGCACGAGCTTGGCAGCGCAGAGCCTTATTTCGCCGCAACCTCGCCGGTTCTGGACCTGACGGTTATCCGTCCTGACGATGCGCCGCACATCCTTGCCTGCTTCGATGAGGCAGATGAGGGCATCGGCATCTCTGAGAACGAGCCGCTGGGCTTCCGTTACAATCCCAAACAGGTCGTCAAGCTGATGGGCCAGCGGTATCTGGTCGGTCCGGTCATTTTTCACCGCTTCGATGAGGATGGCAACTTCGCATCCCTGACGATGTGTGATATGTACACCATCCAGAAATATCTGGAAGCCAAAAGTGTCACCCTGATGATCGACCGCGACAAGCTGACCTGCATCTGCATCGACTGAGGTGTGCCATGCTGAACTTTTTTATCGGATTCGCATTTTTTGAAGCGGGTGCTATTTTCGGATTCTTCGTGGCGGCTCTGCTGAACGCCGCCCATGCCGGGCAGGAGAGCACAATCTTTAAGGAGAATGATAATGGAACAGAATGAAAACACCCTGTCCGTGCTGAAAATTGCGCCGGGACAGTATCCGCAGCAGGTCGAGATTGATAACGACCTGAAGGCTTTGCAGCAGGCAGTGAGCGGTTTCATCGGCGCAAGCTACCTCATGCAAGTCCTCAACGACCCGGAGAGTATCACCGGGTAAAAAGCGTCCCGCAGGGATGCGCAGCCTGCATTGAAAAATGCAGAACAAAGGGTTTGGGGCACTCCCCAACAAGCATTTTGCAACGCAAAAAGTGTTTTTGTATAGACGAAAACATTGCTTGCACCGGCTATGCGTCCTTTCGGGGTATAAACACCAAAGTTTGAGAAAGACAAAGAGGCCGCCCGCTGTGCTTGTCTGCACAGTGAGCGACCTCTTTATGTATGTTTTGGCACCGCGCCCTTACAGGTTCGCGCCGTTCGAGGCAATCACGTCCCGGTACCACCAGCCCGAATCCTTCACGATCCGTTGCTGGGTGGGGTAATCCACATAAATCAGGCCGTAGCGGCAACTGTAGCCCGCCGCCCACTCGAAGTTGTCGAACAGGCTCCACACCGAATAGCCGATCACCGGGATGCCGTCGGCCATGGCGCGGGCCACCTCCAGCAGATACCGGTGGAGAAAGTCAATCCGCTGGGGGTCATGAACCTCGCCGTCCAGCATGACGCAGTCCAGGCCCGAATAGCCGTTTTCGGTGATGAGGATGGGCAGGTGGTACCGCTCGAACCAGAACTTGCTGGCGTGATACAGCACCTTGGGGGTGATGTTCCAGGCCGCCGCCGTCTGGGGGCTGCCCTGGTAGGCGTAGGCATCGTATTTGGAGGGGTCGGGGACGATGTCCACCGTGCCCTGGTAGCAGTTGTAAGCGTAAAAGTCCAGGGGCTGGGACACCAGGGCCCACTCCTCTGGGGTCATGGTGTACAGCTGGTCCCCGAACTTCTCCTTGGCCCAGGCGGGGTACTGCCCCAGGAATACCGGGTCGGCCCACCAGGTATTGGACATGATGTAGCCGGGGTAGTCGCTCAGAGACTTCTGCCGGGCCTTCTCCACTTCCTCCGGGGAGTCGTCCTTGGGCAGGCAGCAGTCCCCGGTGGGGGCCATGCCCACCCTGGTGCCGGGGCAGTTGCGCCGCAGCATCTGCACCGCCCGGCCGTGGGCCAGCAGGATGTGTTTGGTGATGCCCATCATGGTTTGGTCGTCGTTGTGCTCAAAGGGTGCGTGAACTCCTGCCACCAGCCCCAGGCCACAGAACATCTGGGGCTCGTTGAAGGTGAGCCAGTACCCCACCCGGCCCGCCAGGGCTTTGGATACGACCTCCGCATACTCGGCAAACCAGTCGGGGCTGGCAGGGTTCTTCCAGCCCCCCTGCCGGTAAAGGGCGGTGGGCAGGTCCCAGTGGTAGAGGGTCACCAGTGGCTGGATGCCGTTTTTCAGCAGCTCGTCGCAGAAATCCTGGTAAAATCGGATGCCCGCCTCGTTGACCTTGCCAATACCCTCGGGCAGCACCCGGGCCCAGCTGATGGAAAACCGGTAGGCCTTCAGGCCCATTTGCTTCATCAGGGCCACATCCTCTCGCCAGCGGTGGTAAAAATCAATGGAGATGTCGGCGTTCTCGCCGTGGGCGATCTTGCCGGTGCCGTCATGGACCAGGGTGTCCCAGATGGACTCCCCTTTGCCGTCGGCGTTCCAGCCGCCCTCGATCTGGGTGGCCGCTGTGGATGCGCTCCACAGGAAATCTTTGGGGAAGGTGGTCATAATCTGTCCTCCTTGTATTTCAAGAATCCCCCGCCTGGGGTCAGGCGGAGGATTGCGAAAAAGAAGTACCTGCCCCGGCAAACTGGGACAGAGGGAAGATAGCTTGTTAATGTTTTAGGAAGTGCAGCAGGGCCTCGGCGGAAGCCTTGGCGCCGCCCAGGCTCTTCATATCTGCACTGAACTCCGCAGCAGTGGCCTTGTAGGAAGGCTGGGTCAGCAGCTTGACGATGGCAGCCTTCAGGCTTTCGCTGGTGATGGCGTTCTTGTCCAGGAAGGCGCAGCCCAGCCCCAGCTTTTCGATCTGCCGGGCGGTGATGGCCTGCTCCTCCATCTGGGGGATGGCGATCATGGGCACGCCGTAGTAGATGGCCTCGCCGGTGCCCCCCATGCCGGCGTGGGTGATGAACACCGATGCCTGGGACAGGATGTCCAGCTGGGGAACCATCTGGCCTACTTCCACGTTGGCGGGGATGTCCTTCAGGCTGGCGGGGTCGATGGAACCCAGGGCTGCGAAGACGTTGATATCCAGGTCCCGGACTGCGTCAAACAGGATAGGGTAATACTCCGGCCAGTTGTTGAAGGCGGTGCCCAGGGAAGAGTACAGCAGGGGTTTGCCGTTGTCGGGGGCCTTCCAGCTGCCGAAGGCGGTCCGCTTGCCGATCTGTACCCCGGTGAACACGAAACTGTCATCGAAAGTCTCGTAATTGGGAACCAACTTTTTCTGCATCATGACTAGGTTGAAGTCCCCGTGGCCGTCGAAGATTTCCTTGACGGTCAGCAGGCGGCAGCCATATTTTTCGGCATAGGTCTGGGCCAACTGCGCCGCGGCTTTGCGCAGAGGGTGGTCCGGCGGGCAGTTCTCGAACCCGGCGGCTACCGAGTAGCTGTCGTTGGAGGGGTAGCTGGTGTAGAGCATGACGTTGGCAACCTTGAGGTTGTCCGCCGCGATTGTGCCGGCAATGCCCGCAAAGTCGTGGACGACAGCGTCGGGTTTGTCGTTTTTCAGGGTGTCCAGCACAGTGTCGATGTAGGCTCCTGCCTCGTTTAAGAACAGGAAGGGCACCGCGGCGGCCACTCCGCCGTCATCCTCTTTCTTTTCGCCGTCCTCATTATGCTTGTCGTTTTCCGCCATCCAGGAGGGTACGGCGACGAACTTTGCCCCGGTGGGCTCGATGATAGTGCGGAAGGCTTCAGTGGTGAAATAAGTCACCCGGACGCCTTTCTTCACCAGTTCGGTGACGAGGGCCAGGGTAGGATTGATGTGCCCGAAGGCGCCCAGCGATACGAATGCGATATGCATACAAAAACTCCTTTCAAACAACAAAACAGCCATGCAGGCAGCGCAGGACGTTGCCCGCACGGCTGCGGGGAAAATAGGTGATGGCTTATTCTGTCAGGCCGTTGTTGGTGATCACTTTTTGATACCAGTAGAAACTGTCCTTTTTCACCCGGGCGCACTGCTTTGGGTCGGTCTCGGTGCGGTCCACATACACCAGGCCATACCGCTTGGCAAAGCCCTGATGGCTGGACACTACATCCACAAAGCTCCAGGGGCAGTAGCCGAACACCGGCAGTCCCTCGTCAATCATGATGGCCAGCTGTTCGATGTGCTCTTTGAGGTATTCGATGCGGTAGGGATCATGGATCTGGCCGTCCGGGCCCAGTGTTTCGCTATAGGCCATGCCGTTTTCGGTGACGATCATGGGCAGACGGTAGCGATTATAGACCTTGCGCATCCCAATATGCAGGCCCATCGGGTCAATGCCCTTATCCATCCACTCGGTTTTGCGCAGGTGGGGATTATCACAGATGTCGAAGGCGTCCGACACCCAGAAGGGCGGCTGGTCGTAGTTGACGGGACCCTCCTTGACTTTGGCGCAAATGCTGAAATAGTAGTTGATGCCGATGAAGTCGGGGGTCGAGGCTTTCAGCACAGCTGCATCTCCGGGCAGCGTCTGGGGGCAAAGTCCATGACTCTTTAAGTAGCTGGCCACATAGGGTGGATATTCGCCCCGGACACTCAGATCGAGCAGGTAGAACTCCATCAGTTCTTCGGCGTTCTCGGCGGCCAGAACATCCTCGCTGCGGCTGGACTGGGGATAGACCACCTGGATAGCACACACCGGGCCGATTTGGGCTTCCGGGTCGATCTGCCGCAGCAGCGAAATAGCCCGGTGCTCGGCCAGCGAGACATGATAGCTCATCTGGTAGATGTTCTGCAGGTTCTTCTGCTTGTCCTGCTCAAAGTTGCCGTTCATGATGCCGGCGGCGGTGGCGATGAGCTGTTCGTTCACTGTGACCCACCGCTTGACGCGGCCCTTGAAGTGGGTAAAGCAGACCTCGGCGTATTTCAGATAGGCGTCGATCATCTTGCGGTCGAGCCAGCCGCCGAAGGCGTCCACCAGCGCCTGCGGACACTCGAAGTGATAGAGAGTAACGAGCGGTTCGATTCCTTTTTCCAACAGATAGTCGATGAGCCTGTCGTAAAAGGCCAGCCCCTCGGGGTTGGGGGTGCAGGTGGCATCCGGCATGATGCGGCTCCAGGCAAAGCCCATCCGGTAGACCTTCAGGCCCAGCTCGGCCATCAGGTTCACATCCTCTTTCCAGTGGTGGTAATGATCGGCAGCCACCTTGTTGTCGGCGATGCCGGACCGGCCGGCACCCCGGTCGGTGGTGGCGGGACCTTTGCCCCCTTCGTTATAGCCACCCTCCACCTGAAAGGCGCTGGTGGATGCCCCCCAGAGAAAGCCAGCGGGGAAAATCATTTGTTTCATCAAATCCATAATACCAACCTTTTTGATTCTATTGTATTACGCAATCAAACGTCCTCCAAATCTTTTTTGGAAAAGCCAAACAAATAAGTCAGGACTGCTGCTACAATCAGGGAAGAGAAGGAAGCTACCACGCCAACGGCGATGTTGGCGTTGGTGCCGCCCACATAGCCCAGCAGAGACAGGAAGTTGGGGGAGGTCATTGCATATCCCTTGAGGTCGAATATGCCGGCGATGGCGCCGCCCACAAAGCCGCCAACAGCCATCGTTACAAAGCAACGGGTAAAGCGGAAGCAGATGCCATACAGAGTGGGTTCGGTGACGCCGCCCAGAATGCCGGAAGCGAAGGCTGCAAAGGATGTGCTGCGATCATCCTTGTTTTTCAGGCGGAGCGCTGCGCCCAGCGCTACACCGAAGCAGGCCCAGGTGGCAAAGTTGCCGGCGTTCATAGGTCCGCTGCCAATACCGGTTTCAAAGAAATCGGCCATCATGGGCATCATCAGGGCCAGGTGCATACCGCTCATCACCAGGAACTCCCACAGGGCGGCGATGACAGCTACACCGAACCAGCCGGTGGTCATACCGAACCAGGCAAGGCCGCCGCTGATGGCGTTGCCCACAATAGTGCCCAGAGGCGCCAGCAGGCAGAGGATAAAGGGCATGGAAATGAGCAGGCTGAGGAACGGAGTGAAAACGGTGGTCAGCAGATCGGGCATGAACTTTTTGACGATCTTATAGACCAGGCAGAACAGGGGCACCGACAGCATAATGGGCAAAACAGTCTGGGCGTAATTGGTCACAGTGGCAGGGATGCCAAAGACTGTGAACGGCTGCCCGTTGGTGGCAAAAACTGCGAAATCGGGCACCATCAGAATGCTGCCAATGAATGAACCCAGCATACCGTTGATCCCCAGTTGCTTGGCTGCATTGTAGCCTACCAGGATGGGCATGAAGTAAAAAGCTGCGTCATACAGGAAATCAAACAGGATGTACAGGTTGCTTTCCATAGAGTACAGGCCCAGCAGGTCGGGGCCAAAGATGGAATTAACGGCACGGAACAAGCCTCCGGCCAGCAGCACCGGGATCATGGGGGTCATACAGCCTGCCAGATAGCCCATGATATTCTTACCCACCTGCTTGGGGGTCAGCTTCCGCTTGGTGATGGCGGCATCCTGGGCGGCAGCAGCAGCATCCTTGACGGCGGCGCTGGCGCTGATGCCTGCCAGCTTGCACAGTTCCTCATACACTTTCGGAACATTGGTGCCGATCACGATCTGGTACTGCTGGCCGCCGCGCACAACACCCAGCACACCGGAAATCTTTTTCACCTCATCGTCTTTGGGAAGGCTGTCGTCTTTCAGATACAGGCGCAGGCGTGTCATGCAATGGGTGGCATCCTTGAGATTGGCCGCTCCACCTACTGCCGCCAGAACCTGCTCGGCTATTTTTTTGTTGTCTGTCATTTTTATGTTCTCCTGTTTCAAGTCAGATCGTTGTAAGTGACAAGACGAATGTCCTGCTGCTCCAGCCAGGCACGAACCTCGGGCCGGCAGAGCATGGCGGCCTCTCGCACCCGGGGGGTGGTCATGGTAGAATGATCCAACAAGTAAGCATCGATGTATCCCGGATGGAAGACCATCAAGTCGCAGGCTCCCTCATGGGCGTGGGCCACTGCATCCTGGACCCCGGTGAAGGGGTCGGCCTCATAGGCCTTGAAGTCCCTGGGCATATAGGCATAGACCCGGGTATTCCGGAAGATTACTGCCTCGCCGGGACGGCCCATGGCAAAGTAGGGCAGGCCGTGGTGCTGGGCAACAATCTCCAGCCCCTTGAAGAAGTTTGCGCTGGCCACTGCGTGTCCCTCAAAGTAATCCGGCTCCCGTCCGGTAAGGGCCTTGAACTGACGGTACTGGGCCTCGATTTCCTCGATGACTTCCTCCAGAACCACAAAGTCCTGACCGGCTTTGGCGGCCTCCCGGTAGGTGCGGCTGGGCCTGAATTCCCCTTCGGGGGTGCACAAGCTGGGAATGTGGGAAGGGTCGGTGAGGGGCCGGCCCACACAGATGTTGGTGTGCTGGCCCAGGCACAGGGAATGGCCATGCAGCAGCCCCAGGCCGTGGACAGCAGCGGGCATATTGGTCATGACGCCCACAGAGCGCACCAGCCCGGCGGCTACAGCAGCCGCAATACCGTAATTTACCCCTTCCGAGTAGCCGAGATCATCGGCGCGAATCAGCAGATATTTCATGGTCTTAACCTCTTCCGTCACGGGATTTCAGCTCCTGCAGTTCCTGGTGTACTTCTATGAACTCGCTGGCGATGGTCTCGAAGGCATCGGCAGCCATCAGCTGGTCCTCGGCGTGCATCAGGAAGATATTGGTCTTCCAGGTCAGCCCCTGGCCCTGCCACTCCAGCAGGTCGGCGTGGCCGTGGTGGCCCAGTACAAAGGTTTCCTTGCCCTGGGCCATCAGCTCTTTGGCTCGGTCAAAATTTCCAGCCTTGGCTTCTTGAATTGCCTCGATATACATACCCCGGGCGGCACCCACATTGGCGATGATTTCAAAAGCGATCTCGGTAATGGTCTCCTGCAGCTGCTCCTCAGTCATGGCCCGGGCTTCTTCCACGGAAATTGCCATGGCTCAGCCCTCCAGCACCTTGCGGACGTGGTTCAGAACGGCCTTGCCGTTCATCATACCGTAGTCCTTCATGTCGATGACTTCCACCTTGTTGTTCGGCAGCTCAGCCTGGACCTCTTTCAGGCGGTAGCGGACCTGGGGTCCCAGCAGGATCATGTCAGCGCTCTTATAATTCTTGGCCTCAGACACCGAGTGGGCCGAAATATCGCATTCATAGCCCTCGGCCTTGGCTGCGTCTTTCATCTTGCGGACCAGAGCGCTGGTGCTCATGCCAGCAGCGCACAGAAGAACAATTTTCGTCATAGTTGGGTACCTCCGTATCAATCAGCAATGCAAAGCTCGGATTTATTGTTTTTGTTTCTTATTCCTCGGACTGCTCAGCGACTGCGCCGGCCTTTTCCTCGGCCACAGCCTGGTTGTCAGCGGCCTTGAAGAAGGGATACCAGATGGCGGCGCTCATGATGGTCATCAAGATCTGATAGATGCCGATCTTCCAGGAACCCTGGATCACGCCGTAGATGAAGATGGGCATGGTGTTCATGCCGATCAGGCCGGTGGGGCAGGGCATCAGGCCCAAGGTGATGGCGGCCCATGCAAAGACCAGGGAGAGGATGGGGGTGACGATGAAGGGGATCAGCATGGTGAAGTTCAGCATCAGGGGCATGCCGTAGACCAGGGGCTCGTTGATATTGAAGATGCCGCAGGGCAGGACGATCTTGGAAAATTCCTTGTAGCGCTTGGACTTGGCAAACAGGAACATGACGATCACCAGGCCCAGGGTGCAGCCGCAGCCGCCGTTGCAGGCGAAGTCGTACATGGAGGTGTTCCACATGTGGGGGATGGGCAGGCCGGCTGCAGCGGCAGCGGTGTTTTCGGGCAGGTAAGTGAACCACAGAGGGTAGAGGATAGCCAGCACGGTGTAGGAGCCGTGGACGCCGAAGAACCAGAGGATCTGAGCCAGCAGCAGCAGGATGATAAAGCCGCCCAAGCTGCCGGTGATATTGGCCAGAGGGGTCTGGAGCAGGGCGTAGACGGCGTCGATGACGTTGCCCCAGGGGGTCAGGGTGAACAGGCCCCGCAGCAGGCTGGACACCAGGGCGATAGCAGCCCCGGGGATGATGGAAGTGAAGCACTGGGTGACGTTCTCAGGGACGCCGGCAGGCATTTTGATGGTGATGTTCCGCTCCACCAGGGCAATGTTGATCTTGGTGGCCATGATGCCCAAGATGAAGGCCAGGAATACGCCGTGGCTGCCCAGGTAGTCCAGGACGATGACGGTACTGCCGACCTCGTTGGTGGCCACGGGCACCATGATCAGATAGGACATCAGGGACATAAGGCCGTTGTTGAAGGCCATCTCATCGTGGCCGAAAATCTTAGCCCCGGCGTAGCCCACACTGAACACCATGAACACGCCCATGAAGTTCATGCAGGCATTGTAGACGGCGTTCAAGAAGGCCGCGATTCCTGTCGCCTGGATGAAGCTCTGGTAGGGGTCAATCTGGATGCTGTTCAACAGATTGAACACTGCGCCGATCATGATGATGGCCATCAGGTTTTGGGAGCCTGTGCCGATGCAGCGGACGTATCGGTTCTGGGCGAATGCGGTGGAGATGGGCACCAGTGTGTTCTCAATGAACCGCCCGATGGGATTTTTCTTTGTCTCCGTCATGGGAAGATTCCTCCTTTTTTCTTGAAACGAACGCTTTGGGAAGGTAGCAGCTCTGCAGATTCGCTTTTCCTTCTTGCACCAAAAGTATATCACATTCGGCATTTGATTTGGTTACAAGCACAGCTTCAGCCTTTCAGGGGGGCCGTTTCCATTTCACGTTTTGAAAAGCAGAAAAACATTTTTGCTGGTTTTTGTGCAATTTGACCGCACGAAACCCAGCGCCCCGGGAAGCCAAATGCTCCCGGGGCGCTGGGTTTTCTGTGGCTCAGCCGTTCACCTGACGGGGGTATTCAGGCCCGTGGACAGCATGCCGTTTTTCAGTTGACAGGAACCCAGGCTGCAGGGTCTACCAGATCCCACATCTTGGCGGCATCTTGGCCGAAGTAACCCACGCTGTCGTAGGTCACGTTGGCCACATGGCCGCCGATCAGCAGGCCTTCCACCATGATATTTTCACCCCATCCGAAGAAGGTGAACAGGCACTTGCCACCGTCGGCAGTGGTATAGACGTTCACCGTCACGTCATCGCCGATGGGGAACCAGTTGACATGGATCTGCTGAGTCATGGTGTACTCAGCAGGGATCTCGCCGGTGAAGGGAATCTCGGCATAGCCCATCACCTTCTGCATGTACAGGTCGCAGGTCTCCATCCAGGTCATGGAAGAGGTGCCCTCCATGCCGGCGCCGAAGCCGTGGCCGTTCAGACCGTAGACATGGAGTTCGGGGTCCAGGCCCAGGTCATAGGTCTGTTTGAACAGCTCCAGGCTGCCTTCCCACTGGTCGTCAGCACCCACGGCGATGAACATATGGGGCAGGTTGGGGTTCTCCGTTTCAATAGGGGCGCCCGAGTAGATCAGATGGGCCACGTCCACATCGCTGTTGACGGCGTCCACGGCGTCGCAGACGTAGTCAGGGTCAAACTGGCTGGGGGTGATGTTGCCGTAAAATTTTTTCAGCATGGTGCGGATGTTGCCGCCGCTGCCCGAGTAGCCGGACACAGCCAGTAGCGAACCCTCCAGGTCAATGCCCCACTGGTCAGAATAATATTTTACCATACGGACAGCCCGCTGCATATCCATGACGATGTCGTCATTGTTATAAGGCGCCACCCGGCGCTGGAGCAAAAAGCAGTTGTAACCCAGCTTGTTGAACTCGGGGCAGACGGCGTAGGCCTCCACCGGGTTGCTGCGGCTGGTGTTGCCGCCGCCGGAGGCGACAATGATGGTACCTTTGGCCGAGCTGGGATCATCCAACAGGTAAGGGATCAGGAATGGCTGGAAATCGGCGTTGTCGTAGACCGACTCACCCTCGTAGTTCACCAGAGGGAACTGCAAATCCTCCGCCAGGGTGGTGACAGGCATATCGTCGCCCCACAGGTAGATCACTTCGCCGTTGATGCCGTCGCTGTAAGGCTTGAGCTGATGGTCAGCCAGGGCGGCAATGGCATCACGGGCTTCCAGGATCTGCTGTTTGTTGGCGTCGGTCAGGGATTCGGGATGAAGGCCCATCATGACGGTGCCTGCGCTTTGGGCCGCATCCCAGGCATCTTGGGTGTACAGGGTGGGATAGTTGCGGACCATCTTGTAGTTGTAAACCTGGGTTTCCCACTCAGTCTGCCAGTAGTTGGGGTCGGATTCAGACAGGGTGTTGATTTTGTAAGGGGCCTGACTGTCGAAATGCCGGGGGATCTGGATGCCCAGCCAGTCCAGGATCTGGGCGCAGTTTTCGCTGGAATCCACCGACTGGGCAGAGGGAACAGACATACCCCCGGGGCTGACCGCAAAGGCGGACGCCGGGATACCCATCATCAGTCCGACTGCCAGGACGCTTGCCACCATGGTTTTGACGCTCTTGTTTTTCATAACAATTCCTCCTTGTATCTGAGATTTGCATACCACAGGTCATGCAGGGCCGAAAACCATCACCTCCCGCAGGTTTCCCGAAGCCATTTTTTCACACGGCCGATTTGCAGTTCACTTGCCTTTGGCCCATCATGCCACAGGCTGCCAGTTGTTCTGGTCAGCGGCATTGTAGATGGCCTGGGCGTCATTGGTCATAAAACCGGACTGGTCATAGGTGACGGTAATGATGCCGTCGTTCAGCACGCCTTCCACCACCTGCTGCTGGTCAAAGGCCACAAACGTCATATACACTTTGGTCTTTGCATCGTCCACGGCGCAAGTCACATCTGCCTTGCCGAAACCGCCCTCAAAGGTATACTGCTGCACCTGGGTATAGCCCTCGGGGATTTCTGCCGCCTCGCCGACGCCGGCCTCACCGCGCCCCATCACCAGGTCAATGAAGGTGTCTGCCATGGGAATCCAATAGGTGGAAGTAGTGCCTTGCAGGCCGGCGCCAAAGCCGTGGCCTACCTCGGCAAAGGTGTGAACTTCCACCACTGTCTTGCCCCGGACCGAATTGGCCAGAGTCCAAATGTCGGGCATGGCGCCGGTGGCGTCGTTTTCACCCACAGCCAGGAACATGGCGGGTAAATTGGGATTTTCGGTGACCAGGCCCGCGTAGTCGCTGGTATGCTCTCCGTCATACTGGGGGCCGTACAGGGGGCAGACCACGTTCAGATCAGCGCTCATCTGATCCACTGCGTCGGAGGCATAATCTGCATCATACAGGGTGGGCTGAACATCGCCATACAGGTTGGCCACTTCTCCCAGGATGGTGCCCGAACCGCCCGAGAAGCCGCTGGCGGCGATACAGTCCATACCGCCCAGCCCCAGGCTGTCGGCATTATATCGCAGATACCGGACAGCCCGCTGCATATCCAGCCAGGTATCTTCCTGGCTGTAAGGGGCCACCCGTCGCTGGAGTACATAGGCGTTGTAGCCCAAATCCTGGAAGGCCTCGGCGATGGGATAGCCTTCCATGGCGTTGCCGCGGGAAGAATAACCGCCGCCAGCAATCACAATCATATTGCCCTTGGCTGCCAACTGGTCCTCCACCAGATAGGGCACCAGGAAGGGTTTCATATCGGCGTTGTCATAGCTCTCGGCGGTAAAGTCGGACACCTCCACCGTCTCGGCTGTGGCCGGTGCATCCCCCCAGATGTACCACATACAGTCGGCTGCCGGTGCATCCTGAACCAGTGCTTCCCTCTGGGCCACCGCATTGTCAATCATACTCTTGGAGACATCGTCGATGTTGTCCGGGTCGATGTTCAGCAGGGTGTTGGCCGTTGCGGTATAGGCATCCCAGCTTTCAGCCTGATAGGCCGTGGGCACGTTGCGGATCAACTTGTAGTTATAGAGTTCTGTTTCCAGGGCTTTCTGGTAGTAATCGGGGTCGCTTGGGTCCAGATCCAGGGTCTGGACCGGCATATCGTGATAGGTTTCGACCGGGCCCTCCGTTGTTTCCTCGCTGGACGCTGCAGCCGAGGATACAGCCTGCGACGACACAGCACTGGAGGTGGTGTTGCCCTGTTGGCACCCACTCATCGACAGCAGCAGGGCTGCCAACAGGCACCCGGACAAAAGTCGTTTGTTCCATTTTCTCATCTGATTGATCTCCTTTCTTTGCAATCCGCTCATCTGTTTTTTCTTCCAAACACATAGACTGTGGAAAGACGGCTTTTCACTTCTGCAATTTCAGTCATCTTGCACCAAAATTATAACATGTATGGAATACAATTTGGTTTCAAATGCATTTGCTCTGTTTCAGGAGCTGATTTTCTTTTTCAGTTTTTGAAAGATCGAAAAAAGTTTCAGCCGTTTTTTGTGCAGACCGCAAAAAAAGACCGCGGTGCGCTATGCGCAACTGCGGTCTTTAAAATGGTATTCCTTATTGAAATGCTTTGTCGTAGGCTCGCAAATACCCCATCAGAATCAGGTCGTTGGCCATCAGCGCCGCATATTTGCCCACATCATTGCGATTGGTCGTGCCGCACTGGAGGATGAAGTCTGCGGTGTTGAGATAGGGGCTGGCCAGGTTTTGGGTGATGATCAGCATCTTGCACCCGCTGGACAGGATAGCGTTGCAGATGTCGGGGTATCGGGTCAGATAGCTGCCGCCCACACTGCAGATGATGGCAAAGTCCTTTTCGGTTAGGCTGCGGGCGCATTCCAGCTGGGTGGCATAGTCCATGAACAGCTCCACATAGCGGCCCATCATCATCATTTTGCTCTGGAAGTAGTGGCCGATGTCCCACAGGAAGTGGTGAGAGAAGTAGGCGGCTTTGCCGCAGTCGTGGAGCGTCTTGACAATGTCGGGGATCACCTGGGCATTTTCGGGGGCAATGGTGGTGTAGATATTGCCGATCAGAGCGTCCCTGTAGGCGCTGATGGCAGTTTCTTGGTTGTTGTGGAGCATAGTATAGAACTGGCGGGAATAGTCGGTCCGCATGGTAAAATCCCGTTCCATCCAGGACTGAAACTCCTTGAAATTGTCCATGCCCAGAAACCGACAAAAGCGGGAGATGGATGCGTTGGAAGTATAACACAGGTCTGCGATCTGGCTGAGGGCCAGCCCCTTCAGCTGGGAGTAATTCCGAAGCAGTGCCACTGCTATGTCGTAGTTTGCGTCCCGTTCCGGCGCCGAGCTCACATAGCTGAGCAGACGGTCCAACAGGGAGCCCATCATTTTCACATTATTCATCCCTACAGCCCTCCCTGCACCATTTGTTCCAATCGGATTTATTGTAACACACCCGTCAGTATTCTGTCAAACCCAAACTTTCCCGGGATGCAGGCCGTCAAATCCAGCATGACCACCGGTCGACAAAATCCAGATTCAGCTTTACAGTATCCGTCAAGCAAAGGCTGATGAAGGCAGACCACAAGTTCTACAAGGCCCACGGCATCTATGATTTCCACCAGAAGCAGAAAAAGCGGATTCTCCAGATGAAGCTGGTGGGGGCCATCTTGACTGTCTCCCTTCTCTCCAGAAAAAGATGAAGGGACAAATAAACCAGTACATCATCGGGTCCCATGAAAAAGTGATCCAAGAAGCGAGGCAATCACTATCGCTGCCTCAGAGGCATTATAAAAACACCTCGTTCAAGCAAACAGCCTGCCGGTCCAATATGACTGGCAGGCTGTAATTTTGCTTTGCCCGAAAACTCAGGCCTTGTAATAAGTTTGCCTGGGGCTGCCCGGGCGATCCGGGATCGTCATCTTCAGTTTGCTTGTTTCCACCAGCGGCAGTACATACTGGCGGATAGCATAGGAGGCCGTCTTAATTCCCAAAAAGGCAGCAATTTCCTGCCGGGTGCGCGGAACTGTGCAATAGGAAAGCAAGTCCGTCTGTGCCCCATCACAACTCGGTTCTGCCGGCTCCATGGAATGACGGAGAGTCACCACAAATTCTCCGCGACGGTTTTCAAACAGCGGCTCAGGCAAGCTATAGGCCGCCGTTCCAGCAAGTAGCGCTGAAGAACATCCTGATTCAAAGTGGACAGGCTGGCCCGCTGGATGGGGCGCTCATCGTCATGCAGATGCTTGCGGAAGGCTTCATAGCTGTACAATTCATAATCGGTCATCGGCAAGTCTGCATCGCCTACCCGGATATAGGAGCCTTTCATCCGGCCAGCACCTTTATAATAGCAGGGGCACTCGGATAGATCGATGGCAGGTATTTCTGCTGAACAGACCGGTAGCCCATCCACTTCTGCAAAAGAAAAAGCAAATATCAACCCGTAGCCATGCTCAAGTCTCTTAGAGGATGAACTTTTGGCCTGGCTTGAAAAGTCTAAGGAGGACGAAGTCAAATCCCGATGGCCGCTATCGCTGCTCACCCTCAGGACAAGCCCCATATCGGGCTGGTCGAAAACACTGAATCCAATTTTTATCTTGACGAACTGGTAGACTCCATACTTGAGGGGACTCGATCATTTCCATTCAGTTGAGCAGCGTAACTAGGAAGATGTCAGAATCCGAGTAAAACACCGGATTTTGGGCGACTTCAGCGTAAGAGTTGAGAATCCGGTCGATGCCGCTGCCTCGCTGCTCCATGAAATTCAACTGTAAAAACACATCCGAAATAATTTGGTTTCGGCGCATGATGAGCAGCTTGCCGCAAAAAACAGCACACTGAACGTGTGACCAAGCGCATTCTGACCGAGGAAGAAATGTCGGCTCTGTCCGATAAGCTGATGAAAGTCACGAAAGGCATGACCATCACAGTGCGGTACTTCAAGGAGGACACCGCCCACCCGGAGGTTCCGGCAGTGGGCAACTACATCACCATGACCGGCAAAGCAGACCGCATCGACCCGGTGTTCCGCACCTTGCAGGTGGGCGACACCGTGGTGCCCTTTGAAGATCTGGTAGAGGTCAGTGGAGAAGGTATCATGGAGATTGACCAATATCTTGGCATTACAGAGGATCGAGCACAAAAAAGGCCACCAGTCGAAAAAACGGCTGGTGGTCTTGCTTACTTATGCTGTATCGCCGGGAGCTGTTTGATTTTATTTCCGACTTTTTTGCGTTCCAGTGAGAACACCATATCTGGAGTACGCTCAAAAAATCCTATGTCACGCCGCCAGCTCGTGCCACATTTGCAGTGGAACAGGCCAATGAACTGCTGCTTCATTTTGCGACCGCAGTTCGGACAAACTCGTTTGCTGGCTCCCATAATAGTTTACTGGAGCTTGGCGATAATTTCATCGGCAGACATACCGCTGGCGAGCAGCTTTTTCAATACAGATTCTGCTTCAGCCTTCTTAGATTCTTCAGCGGCCTTTTTTTTCGGCTGCAACCTTTTTTGCCTCTGCTTTAGAAAGTTCCTTTACTGCAACCTTCAAAGCGGATTTTTTGCTTTTCAACTGTTCTTTCAGTACGCTGATATTGTCAGACAGCGCGGCGATTTCGGTTTCAATTTGTTCCTTGGCTGCGGTCTTTTCAGCAACAATAGCCGCATAGTCAATATTTGCTTTCTTAGTACGCACTGCATTCTTGCTTCCTTTTGGTCTAGCCATAATAGTCCCCCCATCTAGTATTGGAATTTAACTTAATATAAGTATATTCTTCCTGTCTCGAAATGGCAGTACTCTTTCACACCTTAAACGCTATATGTGGACGGGGAGTCAATGCTCTCACCACTCCAAAACTCCGTACTTTTTATACGGCAAAAAGGATTATAATTTTCTGCGTAGTACGGTATAATAAGCGAAAAAGTTTATTGTACGAAAGTGAGGAGTGGCGGTGGATAACATTCTTAATACCATAACAGCCTACCGTAAAGAACGCAACTGGTCGCTATACGATTTAGCGGCTCACGCCGAGCTGAAACCGTCCACCATTTCTACATGGTATAATGACAATGCGATTCCGACCATTCCTTCGCTTGTAAAGATCTGCGATGCCTTTCAAATCACACTTTCTGAGTTTTTTGCTAAGGCAGAGGGAAGTGAATCTGCCCCGGTATCAATTTGAATATCAGTGATCGGCACATGAGAAGTCTGGAAAAAGGCACTTATACGCCGCTGGATTTGTTCGTTGAAATAGCAGTACATTTTGATGTTACTTTGGATTACCTCATTCTTGGGAAAGTAGAAACCAAAAAGGAACTGGAACTCAGCAAAAAAATCCATGACCAGAAGCAGATTATAGAATCATTCGGTAAACAGCTTCTGGCATTTGCTGCAATGGAGATTGAGGCCGAATCTGCTTGATCAAACGCTTTACTGTTGTAAACCGGAACGATTGGTTCCGGTGAAAATGGCAAAACCGGAACTACTGGTTCCTAACGAGAACTTCAGTTTTCAAGTACACTATGGTCACAGCAAGGGCAACACCCCAGATGGGGAGAAGCCCGGAGCTGTAAGACGTACCTTGAAAACTGAATATCATTTCCTCGGATAAAACAATGAAACTTCCGTAATTCGCGGCCCGGCTATAAAGAAGGCGGGGTGGCTGAAAAGCCAATGAGAGGAAGGGTGCAATCCCCCTCACCGAGGTGTATTCCAACCCCCACCGGGCGTCGAGGACAAATAGGGTGGGACACTTAAAACAAAAACTTCAAAGCCCACCACCGGGATTCTTCTGAATCTAGGCAGTGGGCTTTTTCCATACCGAATATTCATTCTGATGACACGGAGGTATTGATTATGAGCCGTACTTTTACCCACAAGACCGACGAATCGACCCTGACCACCCTCTGCCCCCGCTGCCTGAATGCCTTTCGGAACACGCGTGGCATTCGCGTCCGCCGTGCAGACCCCTATCAGCTCACCAAGGAGCCTTGCACCTACTGCCAGACCAACTTCGGCTACGACTACTACATCCAGCCCACCAGCCCGAAATCCACCTACTTTAAGAAGGGACGGTTCGATGATGAATCTGAATGCGCTTAAGATCGACCCGGAGTTTCAGGGCAAGATTCCGCCGCTGACCTTTGAGGAGCTGAACCAGCTCGAAGCTAACATCCTGCGGGATGGCCGTATCATCAATCCCATCATCGTATGGCGGGGCTTGATCGTGGATGGACACAACCGCTTCACCATCGCTAAGAAGCACCCGGAGATCCCTTTTACCACTCATGAGAAAGCGTTTGCAAACCGCTATGAAGCAATTATCTGGATCTGCAAAAACCAGCTAGGGCGACGCAACCTTACCCAGGAACAGAAGAAGTACCTTATCGGTAAGCAGTATGAAGCTGAGAAATGCGCCAACGGCGGTGATAGAAAAAGTCCTGCTGCAAAATCAGGTTACGGAAAGCGTAACCTGATCGGTGCACCCAAAACCTGTTATAAAGTCGCTGCGGAAAGCGGTGTAGGAAGAACGTATGTGATTGAAGCCGAACATTATGCTAAAGGTTTGGACGCTGCCGAAGAAGCTGTTCCCGGCACACGGCAGAAAGTGCTTTCCGGCGAGGTCAAGCCGACCGCCGCTGAGATTGCATCCGTTGCCCGTGCCCCTCCTGAAGAACGTCCTGCACTGGTGGCTGAAATCTGCAAGCCGAAGCCACCAAAGCCGCCTGCACAAAAACAGAAAGCTCCCCCAGCCGTAGCCGCACCGCTGCCAGATGCCAGTACATCCGATGAAGAAGCGCCTGACGAAGAACCAACGTCCACTCCTGCTCCATCCGAGCCGATCTTTCCACAAAAGGAGAATGAACCGTTGAAAGTTGACCGTCAGCAGATTCTTGAAATCGCAAACAGCCGTTATGTACCCAAACGACTTGCCGATGGTACAGCGATGCTTTGCGAGGTATCGGGAGCCGCCAACAGTATGATGCGCCGCTGGGAAAGTGTTTTCCGGGAATATCCCGATATTCTGTCCGATGCAGAGAACCGTGCATCCGTAGAGCGAACAATTCAGAAGCTGAGAGATTACCTGAAAAATCTGGAAGATAAAATGGAGGAACTGCTATGAAAAATATGAACTGCGTCAGCACTATGCCTGAGATTATGCCTGAAATCACCGATGAAGCCATCATCGAAGCTCTTTTCGCTCAGCGGCCTTACGAAGAAAAGGTCATCAACAGTGCCTTTCTCGAAATCCCTGCGGAATATCAGCGCAAGCTGAACATTCCCAATGTCGAAAAGATGTCGGCAGAGTTCACTGAGCTGATTGCCAACCCGCCCAAGGTCAGTTACCGGGACGGTCACTACTTCGTCTTTGACGGTCAGCATACCATCGTGACCCGTCGGGCGATGAACGGCGGGCAGGATCTTCCGATCATCTGCAAAGTGTACGAGGGACTGACAGAGGAAGAAGAAGCCATGCTGTTTTCCCGGCAGACGGGCGTTTCCACGCCGCTGACCGCTGGCGCAGAGCTGCGCGCCGCTTTGGTGGGCAAAGACCCGGAATCTCTCGCATTCGTGAAAGCCACCGAAAGCACCGGTCTGCAGCTCGGTCTGGACAGCTACCGTGCCCCGTGGAAGATCATCTGCATCCGCACGGCTTTCAAGGAGTACAAAACCTACGGCGCAGACCTCTACAAAGAAGCCCTGACCATGCTGGCAAAGGGCTGGGAGGGTGACCCCGATTCCCTCCGCTCCGGCATCCTGCAGGGCATGGTTCGCTTTGTGGCTCTGTATCAGGGCGAGTATGACCCGGAGCGTCTGGTCAAGCGGCTGCAAGCCATTCACCCTATGACGCTGGTGCGGGATGAGAAGTCCCTGAGCGGCACCGTCAGCTACAAATATATGATGCTGATCCTTCGCACCTACAACGGCTCCAGCCGCCGCTTCAATCTTCCCATCAAGCAGTGAACTTACTTCTTCATGCAGGTCTCCTTTCACATCGCAGAAGCCGTCCGCAAGGGCGGCTTTTGCCTACATAAGGAAAAGGGGGTTGACCGCCACCGTATATGTAACAAAAGACTTTGGTTTTCTCCGGGGCGAGATCTACTATGCAGACCTTGACCCGCACTATGGTTCTGAGCAGGGCGGTAAACGTCCTGTTATTGTAATTCAAAATAATACTGGAAATAAATTTGCACCGACTGTGATCGTGGCTGCTGTGACCTCAAAAGTCACCAAAAAGCCAAAACAGCCTACCCATGTTCTCATTGACCGAAATCCAGCGTTTTCAAGACCCTCTATGGTGCTGCTGGAGCAGATCTTCACCATTGATAAAGAACGCATACAGCGGCTCCTAGGGCAGACTACGCCGGACGAAATGTACCAGATCAACGAAGCCCTGATGAACAGTCTGGATCTGAACGGAGGTCGATAATATCAACAAGAACGCCTACTCTTCCCTTTCCCCCGCTGTTCCTCCCGATGTTTTCAGCATCGATGCAACTGCACTGAAGCTGATTTCTATTTTATTTGACAACAACCTGATCTCTGCTGAGGTCTATCATCAGGTCCTTAGCAGATATTCTGCGTAATGTCAAGGATGTCGCTGACACCGGCGACATCCTACATATTCTCTTCGCAATCTTCTATACTACGGGCAAAGGAGGTACAGCGATATGAACATCACGCAAAGAATGTACTTTGGGCAATTCCCATTGGACAAAGACCGTGACCGCCGCATTGTCTTTTACGGTCGTGTTTCCACCCAGCATGAAGCACAGGTCGATGCGCTTGGCAACCAGATGCAATGGTACGATGACCAGCTTCGGTATCATCCCAACTGGCAGGTCGTTGACCGCTATATCGACGAGGGCATCACCGGAACCTCCGCCAAAAAGCGCCCGGCCTTTATGAAAATGCTTTCCGATGCCAAATGCGGAAAATTCGACCTGATCGTTACGCGTGAGGTCTGCCGCTTTGCCCGCAACACTGTCGATACCCTTCAGATCACCCGTGAACTCCGCAATTTCGGCGTAGAGGTCTTTTTCGTATCTGACAACATCTGGACGATGGACGGCGATGGCGAACTCCGGCTTTCTATCATGGCAACCATGGCGCAGGAGGAAAGCCGCAAGATTTCAGAGCGTGTTCTTGCCGGGCAGAAGATAAGCCGGCAGAACGGCGTGCTTTACGGCAGCGGCAACATTATCGGCTATGACCGGGATAAGGTCAACCGTACATACGTTATCAACGAGGAACAGGCTACTACCATACGGATGGTTTTCACGCTCTATTCTCAGGGCTACGGGGAAAAGGCAATCGTCAATGAACTTTCCCGGCTGGGTCGTAAGGATGGGCACGGAAACGTCAGTTGGTCCTGTACAAAGATCAGCCGCATCCTTCGTAACGCAACGTATATGGGCTATGTCTGTTACAACAAGTCCAAGGTCAACAACTATCTTGAAAAGAAACGCATCAACAATCTGGACGAAACTTCCTTCGTCTATGTAAAAGGCAACTTTGAGCCGATTGTATCAGAAGCCCTCTGGCATGAATGTGAGCGCATCCGTAAAAGCCGTATTGTCAATCTGCGTCTTCCTGATGGAGAAACACGACGCAAGGGCATTGACAGCACCAAATATTTATGGGTCGCAAAACTTCGTTGCCGCTGCGGTTCTTCCTACCGCATTTTCAACTGGCGTAAACTGAAGGACGGAACGCCGGTCTTTGGCTACCAGTGCAATATGCGAACCGTCAATCCGACCCGTTCCTTCGTTCTGGCGCACAACATGACCGAACAGCTCAGTTGTGATGCCATTTCTATCCCGGAGTGGAAGCTGGAACTGATGGCGAAGAAGATCTTTGAAAAGGTCTGGGGCAATCAGAATAAAGCCATCCTTCGTGCCTGCAAGATGATTGAAAGTTGTCAGAACGGAAAAGCCACCACACGAATGTCCGCTGCACCGATTCAGGGCCAGATCGAAAAAATCAAAAAACGCAAGCTGAACTATGCTGCCATGCGTGCAGACGGCGAACTGCCAAGAGAGGAATACCAAGCCCTCTGCAAACAGGCAGATGACGAGATTGCACGCTTAGAGCAGGAGTTGAAAGCCCTCTCCCCTGCGCCCGAACCGCAGACGGTTTCTTCGGACATGAAAGCGATCTACGATTTTCTCTCTCAGAAGGTCGATGTGCACGGTGCCCGTCTTGCTCCCGAATTGATTGACCAGTTCATTGAAGTGGTCACCCCCATTGCCGATTACTCCTACCGCTGGAAGCTGAACACCGGCTGCAAGAAGTCCAAAGAGGAGCGCGCCGATCTGATGGCTGTATCGGAAAAGCCCATCCTTACCTTCACCATCGACTTTGAAACCGCCAAGCGTTACCGGGAAGCCAACAAAATGCCCCACCAGTTCCGCCGTGCAGCGTGGACCGACCTGACCGTGGAGGTGTATCTGTGATGCTTCTGAAAAGCAGCCCCGCATTAAACGCGATTCATCTCATACATGAGCAAACAAATAAGGCCCACCGCCAAAATTGACGGTGAGCCTTATTTTATGCTTTATTTGTGCTTTTTCAACCGTTCACGCAATTACTTGCGGGGGTTCTTGATAGCAGCCTGAGCGGATGCCAAAATTACAGGGCGTTGGGAATCATTCTTCTCCCTCCGGGTATCCTCATTACAATCCTTCTTTTGATTTTATTTCAATTCGACTTTCTGCATCTGTCCCAAAATCGCGTTTTTCACACCATCCCTCAGATAGGCCTCATTTAGCGTTTTCTTAGTATAATTCAGGTAAGTTCCAGCCGTTTTCTCTGTCAGAAGTGCAGTAAAGTAACGTTCCCAGCTGAAATAGTCTTTGCCATCGATGTAGTCAGACGGTGTCTGCAATATCTGTGCAACCTCCGTATCTTTCAGGATCCCAGAAGAAAGTACTAACCATTCAAAAGATTCTGGCAAATAGAGTGCCAGATTCTCTCTTGTCAGCACCAACTGCAACACCCTATCCATTTCCGGGCCAAAGGCAGCGCCATCTGCAATCACCAGAATCTTTTCATCCTTATGCGCCTTCAAATAGGAAAACACATTTGACTTTCCATTTGCAGTATCACACTGCATTTGATGCTCTGCACAGACCGCGTCAAAAAACTGATAACCCGAATTGCTATCCTCGGTCAGAATTTTCTCCGGCTTAATATTCTCAGTCGTACTATCCGGGTAAATTCGATAGAACGAATGATAACTCTGTTTCAGTGCCCCATACTTTCCAGAGGTTCGGATACCATACACTTCTTCCACACTGTATGGCAAGGCCGGCAAACCCTCTCTGGTCACGATAACATAATAGTTATCCGTCTGCTGAATCGCATTCGCAAAATCTTTGGTCTTGACAAACTCGTTTCCTTCGTCGATAAAAACAATGCTGTCCTGAATATTGTCAAGTTGTCCCTTCCAAAGATTTCCTTCTACCACGTAGCAACTTTTATCACAATTTAGAGTGACCGGTCCACTCTCTCCATCGTTCATATGGGTACGAATCATATCTACGAGAGTCGTTTTACCCGTTGCGCTATCCCCGCGAATGATGGTTAAGTTGCGCCGCAGTTCAAATTCATATTTCAGGTACTTTGTGCCAACGACCACTTTATGAATGCCTTTCATTTCTGTCAGCCCCTTTACACAAACTCACCTGCGGCCAAAATCAGCTCTTCCATACTGTGAACGATTTGATTCGTATTCAGCACTTTTATTGTAAATGGCTTTTTGCCAAAATCCATCAGGTGACGCAAATTCACCGTGCGATCCTCCTGCTCTGCAATTTTGAGCAGCCACTTTGCACAGTTGTCACCACAAGTCGATACATTGAACACTTTCTCTGGCTCAAACTTTACCAAAATCAGTGTCTTTACGCCACCAGACAAACCAATCGGTGGAATTTTACCCAAGACCGGGCTGTCAATGATACCACTGTCGATAACGGTAGACTTATCCACATCCTGAATCATTTCCTTGACCATCGGGTCAACGATCCAGTCTTCCTCGTAATCGTATTTGAAATAAGAAGCCGTATTGTACACTGCTTCCTTCATATCACCGTAAAAAATGTTCAGCATAGTATCACCTCATTGATGTGCGTACTTCTGCTATCATTGTACCCTCTTTCAGCTTACAAAACAAGATGCAAAAAGCTCTTGGCCTCCATTACAGAAACCAAGAGCTTTTATCTTCTTTGTCCTATCAGATTTTATTTCCGGGGAGACTTAATCGCAGCCTGAGCGGGTGCCAAAATTACAGAGCGTTCGGAGTAACGATGATACGTTATTTGTGAATTTCCAGTGTGTTTTACCCCATCTCCGCAATGATCTTCTCCAAATTTTCTTCCTGCAAATAGAATTCCGGCAGTTTTGCCTTGTCATACCGCATATAGGGGATATTCTTCGTCCGCCGTTCCAGCAAGTTTGTAAAGAATCGCTCCCAGCTAAAAAATTCGCTGCTTTCGATGAAATCTGCCGGGTGTTCCAAAATCTCAAGAATCTCCGGCTGTCCAATCAAATCTGCTTTCAGGAGCAACCACTCCAGCGATTCCGGCAGGTACAAACTAAATTTTGCGCTCTTTTCCTGCATCAGACGGTAAATATCGTTCATCTGTGGGCCAAACGCCGCACCATCCGCAATCACCAGAACTTTCTCTGATTTCAGCGGAAGAATCTTTTGTTTGACGTTATCTTTGCCTGCCGCAGGGATACAGGCAATGCCGTATTTCTCACCGATTTTTGTAAACAGCTGATACCCGGAGTTGGCATCTTCTGTCAGCAGCTTCTCAACGCTTCCCAGCTCCACATCGCTGGCGGACAGAGAATCGTAAATGGGGTATGCTTTATTATAGGTCCGCTTAAATCGGCTGGTCGTCTTTTTCAGCTCCAGAATTGCATTTACGCTGTACGGCAGGGTACTCAAATCTTCTCTCGTCACAAGCACATAGTAGTTGTCCGTTTTCTGAATCGCACGGGCAAAGTCAAGGCTTGAAACAAAAGTGCTGCCTTCGTCCACGAACACGATAGCATCCTGAATGTCTTTCAGTTGAGCCTCCCAGAGCGCACCGGACAGGACTCTGCACGTTTTGTCACAGACGATCGTAATGCCGCTTTTTCTGCCATAGTTCTCATAGGCACTCAGCATCTCAACCAGCGTCGTCTTGCCTGTTGCACTGTCACCGCGCAGAATCGTGATGTTGCGTTCCAATTCTATGGTAAAAACTATTCGTTTGCTCCGAACTTCGATTTTATGTTTAC
>OGML01000884.1_pt1 | contig 29024 bp, 31 predicted proteins | sample 1572951 | NCBI WGS metagenome assembly OGML01 (sample SAMEA2581883, study PRJEB24529) | metagenome | biome: Human gut stool | place: China | collected 2011 | reverse complement strand
TGCTTTGCGAGAAAGCGGGACAGAGCATTATCAGCAATGATATAAAAATAAAAACAGACTTCATCTACAGCGGTATCTTTCTTACTATTATAATACAGACCTCAGTAACTCAGGAATCTCAATATTACAGCATTCCATCTCCTTCAGTATTTTCTTTCCTTCCGCCGTAAGCGAGAAATACATCTGGCGTTTGTCACAATCTCCCAAATTACGCTCTATATAGCCTTTATCCTCTACAGATCTGATAACCTTAGAAGTATTCGAATTAGAAAGCCCCAATTGCTCTGCTATCTCTCCCGAGGACAGGCGTTTCTTTCTGGAGAGACAGCACAGCAACATTCCTTCGTTCAGACAAAGGTGGTGCGCCTTTTCAAACCGTGTTTCAAATTCTGCAATAGCGCGATAGAGATCTCTTATTTTACATAAAGTTTCCATATTGCTCTTTCTTCTTGATGCTATTGCACAAAAGTACTTATTTTTTCAATAAAAACTCATCAATAGCCTTTTTAAATGACGCTTTGGGCATAGCCCCCTGTGCCATCTCCGGCTTTCCTTCCATGGGGATGAACAGAATGGACGGAATACTCCGTATACCAAACGCGCCTGCCAGTTCCTGTTCTTTCTCCGTGTCCACTTTATAAATCACAATCTGGCCATCGTATTCTTTTGCCAATTCGTCCAAAATAGGAGCTACCATTTTGCAAGGACCACACCAGTCAGCATAGAAATCCACAATAGCCGGTTTGTCACCTTCATATTTCCACTCTTCCGGGTTTTTCTCGAAATTATATACTTTCGCCAAAAATTCAGCTTTAGTCAAATGTATGACCTTTCCATTTCCTTCTGTTGCCATAGTTTCTTCTTTTACAGGGTTATTATTACTGCTTCCTCTGCCGCAAGCTGTTGTGGCAGCCAGCACAAGGGCTAAAAAAAATAAAATCGTTTTATTCATACTTATTCCTCCTTCTTTATCTTTCTATGCTCCGGCATAAATGAACTGAGCAACAATCCCCCCATTGCCGCCCCCCAAATGGAACTGTTGACAGGAGAAGAAGTGATAGGGCAAGTCCCAGTGGTGCAACCTACATACCGCCAATACAAATATCCTCCTACCATTCCTGCCACAATACCAAGCAATGTCCATCCATACCTTTTTATAAACTCTTTTTTCATACTCTTCTTCATAATTAAAACCGGACTCTGTTATGTTATCTCCTTTAATTATTTCCTCAGGAAACTTTTTCCAAATATATTCCATACTTTCCTATATAACAAATTTCCTTAGGAAAATATTTAAATAATAACTTTCCTTCACGATTCGGCACCTACATTTACACAATATTCAGCAACACAAAAGGTCAAATCATTATACAACAACTATTTCCCGGCCCAAGACAGCACCACAGGACTCTCTACACGCACTCCGTATTCAGCCGCTTTTTCCAGTATATTCCTCGCCAACTCAGGCTTCTGATCATCACTAGCATAACGGAAATAGGCTTCCGCCGCCCGCACATGTGCCGCATCGGGCATCGGGAAAGCACGCTCTTCAGGAATTCCGAAATCAGAACTGCTCAGTTCTCTACGCTCTTCGGCATCCAACCGGTCTGATTCTACTGGTTTCATAAACTATAAGGTTTTAAAGTGAATAATCTTCATAAGAAAACAGAATGAATGGAATAAAGATGGCAGGAAAGTGTTAATCTATCACATTTTTCACGGATTACTTAAAATAAGAAAACTATTAATGCTGTTATTTCCAATGATTTATTATTTTTGTACCCACCTAGATAAACACAATGACCATGAAAAACAAACTATATTTTATTATAGTAGCCACGCTGCTGTGTCCAACATCGCTATATGCACAATCCGGCACTGACAAACGATCCGTTCTATCCTTTCAGACAGGTCCTACCCTCTACACCGGAAAGCTGATAGGAATAGCAGGATATTCCTCGAATTTGCGCAACGGCATAGGTTGGTCAGGAAGTTATACTTACCTGGTAGGAAACAAGCCTGCCATTAGAGCCGGATTCGGAATACTTTATCAAGGCAGCCGGTATACAGGCAACACGACAAATACCACAGACAAGATTCAAACACACTATTTTGCTCCACAGTTCTCCCTGCATTGGCTGAAACAACAATTCGATTGGTATTTTACTACCGGAACCGGATACCAGTTATATAAAGACGACAGTATGGTATATGATAAACCACGAAAAGTATCCATGAACAAATGGGCGGCAAACTTTGGAGTAGGCGGAGAATACCACCTTTTCACCCATTGGGGGATCAGTGCAAGGATAAGCTATATCCTGGCGTATTCCGGTGAATATTCCGTCCGCTACCATCATAAAGAATGGATGGTACAACCACATTATCCGATGAACGGTTCGGATGACATTTCTCAATTATCTTTCTCGGCAGGTATTAACTATCACTTTTAAAAAATTCAGACCATGATTAAATATCTTAGTACAATAGTATTAACTGTCGCGTTATGCTGTGCCTGCGATGGAGAAGACTTTTCAGCAGATCCTACTCTCATGCCACCTGCCACTCAGACAGGCGCCAATACCTTTGGCTGTCTGATAGACGGCTGGGTATATACAGGACAACGCTATGGACCGGACCATAAAGCATCCTACTATCCTGCTTATAATGAAGATGAAAAAGCAACAGTCCATGTATACGTTTGGGTAGATGACAATACGTCTATTTCTTTCAATATCATTGACCCGAAAGAAAAAAATATCACCGTTTACAGTGATATTGAAAAGATGGATAATGACCAGACTATCTATACCGACGCCGTATTCAAAGATGGTAATAAACAAGAAGAAAGACTGGAAGACGGCATTGTCAATATTACCCGCTTTGATTTGAACAACAGAATAATCAGCGGAACTTTTGAAGGAAGAAGAGTGACAGAAGGGCGTTTTGATTTAACATTCTAACATATACCCGTTGACAACTTAAGCTCAGCTTGCCAACGGGTAAATTAATCTCTTTTTTTATTTTATCCTATCATACTGATCGTTCGCACTAATCTCCGTGTATTTAGGCGCATCAATCATTTCCACCAAAGCACGTAACACAGGCCCTTCACCCATCGGATCATTTTCCTGAGTAGGACGATTATAATAAAATACGGTGGAAGGCATGATACCTGTACCGACACAAATGGCCGTCACATCACCATTCTCTGAAATCTTTGACAACATACCTTTTAATCCCTGCCATGCTACATAAATGAAATCCGGATGCAGCCATCCTTCCTTCACACCTTTAGCTATACCAAATACAAACATGGAAGTACCGGTGATTTCTTCATAAGAATCTGCTTTATCCAATAGCTGATGCCACAAACCGTTTTTCCCTTGATACCGGGCTACCCCACTGGCCTGCATCTGGAAATTCTTTATCACATCATCACGCATGGGGTGATCTTCCGGCATTCTGGCCAGCAAATCGGCTGTCGCCATAAAAATCCATCCATTGGCCCGCGACCAATGCGCCACTCCATGCTCTTTATTATCCGTATGATAGCAATGATAATAAATCTGTTTCTCAGGACACCATAAATACCTTGTATAATTCAATATCTGATTGGCCGCATCATCAAAATACTTCTTTTCACCGGTAACCTCTCCCATTCTAGAAATAAAAGATACCGCCATAAACGCATCATCTGCCCAAACAGTATTTTCATGAGGCCACAAGCGAGCTATGGTTCCATCGGCCAAGCGGGGTTCCGAAACCATAAGATGATGATTTGTTGTTTCAACATATTGTTGGAAAGCCTCATCCGGATGACGCTGGTTCAAAGTTATCAGACTAGCCCCCATAGGACCGTTGTCATCCAAGCGCTTGTTTCTATAAATCATATGCCAAGTAAGACGGGGAACCGCCCTCCATCCTCCTTCACGGAAAGTTTTATCATACAGACGATGAAAATAAGACTGATTAGTCTTGTCAAAAATAAACTTCATATTTTTCAGCACATAATCCTCATATTTCCGGTTCTGTATTTTATCACCCAACTCCATCAAAGCCATATTCGTTACTCCGTTTGTATAATGCCAATTCAAATATTTACTATTGACACGTATATCCGGATTTAAAGCAACATTGTCCAAAGAAGTGTATACTTTACCTGTTTTTACATCTTTGAACTCATAAACCGTAGAAGCAATAATACGATCGGCTATCTTTATAGCCATCTCTTTGGCCACAGTGTTGTCCTGTGCCATTAAGGGGAATAATCCTATCGCAAACAATAAAATGCCTGCACAAGCATAACTTTTAACCATAAAACCTAAATTTAATCTTTTATTTTTATACTAACAATCTCTGTATTCCGTCAAAATAAAAAGTCCGGCCAGCTTTAATATTCTTCAAAGATAAAGTCATCTTTCTATTTCGTACAAATTTCCATCCTGTTTTTTTAAGGTAAAACCCACATTTGCAGTTTTAGAGTATATAATGTGCTCATGATTTTATACTAAGAGAAAGAAATTCTGTTCATGATTCCTATAACAAGAGCAACAAATGTAAAGCTACCTCGTTATCAATACATTAATTATCTCTGTGTAAATTCTGAAGCCAACAACTACCTTGATTAAATTCCAATGTTATCTAAAGCAACGGATTTATACCTGGAGAGTTTACAAATAAAAAAGGCTGTATTCCCTTAGGAATCAGCCTTTTTTATTTGTGGACCAGCCTGGGTGATTTTTTGAGACCTAATGAGAATAGTATAAGTATATATAATACTGTAATACAGCTATTTATTAGTATATATAATTTTATAAGATCTACCTAAGTTTCAACAGGAATGTTTAGCGTTGACAAAAATAAGTGCTTTTTGTCAACCGTTTACAAGAAAGGAGGAAAAGAATTCTTTTATGTGATTTTATCCCCCGAACAATATGCCGCCTTTGCCTTATTTTCGCAACATAAAATATTGAAAATATGGCAACTATAAGACTTTATTTATCTAGTAAACAACAAAAAAGTAACGGTAAATGTGAAATTTATCTACGAATGTCAGCAGCTCGTAATAAAGTGTTCCGAGCAAAGTCCAATTTATATGTATTGCCGAAGTATTGGGATGAAAAAAAGGAAAAGATAATGATTCCACGTATTCATGTAAAAGAGCAAGGAGATTTGATTAATCTACAAAAACAACTTGATGCCCTTGTTACTTTTATATTGAATCAAAGTATTATCGTACCTATCGAAGAACTCAGTAAAGTTTGGCTAGAACGTATTATCAATGAGTTCCATTTCGGTAAAGATGAAAAAGAGAGTGACAATGATGAACTAGCTTTTTTTGATTTATTGAAATTGTTTATATCCGTCCGTGTAAAAACCGGAAATAGAGAGGCGCAGTTTGGTACACTGATACGAGTGTTGAAAAGATATGAGATATACCGAGGTAATGGTTACTCTCTCAATATTCATAAAGTTACAGACTTAGACCTGATTAAGTTTGAGGAATTTTTACGCATTGAACATACTTTTTTCGATCAAGACGGAAATTGTATTAAATACGCAAAAATATACAAAACATATCCCGAAATGCGAATTCCAAAAGCTAGAGGTACTAATGGGGTACACTACATCTTAAAACGTCTTAGGACTTTTTATAATTGGGCAGTTAATACAGGCAGAACTACTAACAATCCTTTTACGAAGTATCATCTACCGACTTGTGTCTATGGTACTCCATTCTTTATAACAATAGAAGAAAGGAATAAACTGTTTAATTTTGACTTTTCAGATGATCCGCAACTGGCAATACAACGTGACATCTTTGTTTTTCAATCTTGCATAGGTATTCGTTCTGGTGATCTTTATAGATTAACAGATGATAATGTCGTGGGCGATTCTATTGAATATATACCAAGCAAAACAGTAGATGAATGTGGTAAGACCGTAAGCGTACCACTAATCTCTCAAGCTAAAATAATTCTTAACCGTTACGCAGATAGAAAGCATAAAACGTTATTACCTTTCATTTCAATACAACATTATAATAAAGCTATAAAAACAATGCTCCAGAAAGCTGATATTTCAAGAATCGTAACAGTTATCAATCCGATAACAAGAAAGGATGAACAGCATCCCATCTATGAAGTTGCAACATCTTATATGGCAAGAAGGAACTTTATTGGAAATCTATATAAAGAAGTAAAAGACGCTAATTTAATAGGTAGTATGACAGGACACGCAGATGGTAGTAAAGCATTCTCTAGATACCGAGCAATAGATGCAGATATAAAAAAGTCTGTTATAAGTCATTTAGAATAAAGAGTGCTAGCCCATTGGTCATTCCAATGGGCTTTTTATTTGTAGGGGGAATAATTTTTTTTCTCTTCTAAATACCCCCTGAAAAAGCTGTGGAAAAATCTCGTACTTTGTGGCATCAAAAGAAAAAATCATGAACGAACTAGTAAAAAAAATAGTAGAAACGATTGCCGATCAAATTGTTAATCGAGTGCTAGAAAGGGTGGAGCAATCCTCCCAGAGTATAAATGTAAACAATGTAGGTACGAAACTATATACAACAAAACAGTTGTGTGAAATGCTTCATATCTCTAAAGCAAAGTTATATCGCCATAGGGAGCAAGGTTATTTAAGACCTACAAAATATGTAGGACGGACACCTTTATATGATCAAACTGCTATTGATGCTTATTTGAATAACTTTTCATACTAAAAAATGAAAGAAAACAACCAAAGTCCTGTGACTGCATTGGCAGAGCAGGCAACCATCCAAGCGATGATAGAGAGTATTAACAATGGTATGACACCTCAGGGTAGTGCTACGCCTGACAGTGACAGTAGCGCAAAAGAGAAGGAACTGCGAGCGCAACAACTTGCAAGTAGTGTGCAAATAGATGGGGAATCCCTCAAAGCTAAAATTTTTATGCAATTAAGTAATGGCGAGAAGGTAGGAGTTTTTGATTTCCATAGAGCCGGTGGGAAATTTGCATATCTTGATAAAAACCGGTCAATCGACATGAAACATGTGGAGTTTCTGTTTGGCTCCTTCAAGCGTGTCGGTATGCTGAACAGCATTAAGGTTGTAGCAGCCCGAAAACTGATAGAAAAAGGTCATATTCTTAAAGATCGCGCAGGCAATATTCTTACATTAGCCACTCCTAATATAGATATGTATTATTGCATTCTTGACGGGCAGCACAAAGTGGATGCTCTTGCTCTTTGGCTAGCTAGTGAAGAGACCAGAAACATTCCGTTGGATGCACGAATGGAACTGGTGAATATTCCTAAAGATGTTCCTATAGGAGCATTTATTGGAGAATATAATCTTGCCTGTAAGAAATGGAATCATCGTGATACCGAAACACTTCTGGTACAGACCTTTGAAAAAGAGGGCAGGACTGTTCTTTCCAGTATAGAAAAATGCGTGAATGAGGATAAGATGACCCAGCGTGCCGCGTGGAAAATTTACAAGATGATTGACGGCTATAGAAAACAGAAATTTGAGGATGCGCTGTTTTACAATAAACTGTCTGATGAACTTAGAGGTACGGATGCTGAAATAGAGCGTGGAGACAGAATACGCAGAGCCATCCAGGTAGCATGTAGAAATGAAGTACGGATGAAGAGGAACAGTGCCATCATTGATGCTGTCATTGCAGCCTATAATGCCGTTTCTGATGTACAGAAAGCTGAAACGATGGATCAACTGATGCTTTTTATCACTTCTTTGTCCAAACAGACACTACTTGCTGCCATAAAAGCAGATTCTGTAAACCAAAAAACAGAAGTAATAACCCAAGCATGGAAAAATTTCCAGAAGGAAATCAAAAAGGATGGTAAAAAGGAAGAGTACGAGGCTTTGGCTTTAAATGCGGAAGAGGAGTACGACAGGATGGTTTCCAGTGTAGCCTCACCCAAAAAATCATCCAATCTTGACAAAATCAAAAAAATTCTTTCATAAAACAACTTCCCCCATCTTCGTGGTGGGGGATCAACTATAATTTTAAATGATGAAAAATCAGAACAAAGAGTGTAATGGTGCATTATATTCAGGCGATGGAAAGGTATTTCTAAAGCTATTGAATCAAGAGTGCTGTTATTATGCTGTCGAAAACGGAACAGAGAGTATTTCGGATAGTGCTTTTGCTACCCTCTCTTTTTCCAATAAGACCGAATTCTTGGATTTACCTGACTCGGTTACTAAATTAGGTTCAGGAGCTTTTCAAAGGATGGCTCTAAACTCAATAGCCATTCCTCCAAAGGTAACAGAAATACCGGAAAAGTTATTGTTCGGCTGTACCAATCTTGAACATGTACACCTGCCGGAAGGAGTGGAATGCATAAATCGGGAAGCGTTTTGGAAGTGCCCAAACCTAACCCGTATCACATTACCACATAGCTTGAAGGAAATCATAGGAAATCCTTTTGCCTATTCCGGTATAAGGGAAATTGACAACCTGTCTGAATATTTCAAAATCCAGGATGAATGTCTATATACGGCTGACGGTACACTGATTTTTAATTTTTCTAACAAACGGGAATTTGATGTGCCGTTCTGGGTTATGGAAATAGGCGGGAGTGCTTTTGAGGGGAATGTGTATATGGAGAAAATCAGTTTCCCCAGGTTAATTAAAATTGCCCCCAGAGCCTTCGCAAATTGTACTTCATTGACTACAATTTCTGTTCCCCAAAAGACAAAACATCGCTTTAACGTAGGAGAAAACAATTATAAACTGATAAAAGAACGTGATGATGAAAACATTAGATCAACTTAGGAGTGATGGATATATTCTCTGTCTCCCTCAAAGGACCAAACTTGATACCGGAATCATCAACAAACTACAGTGCCGGTTGAAGTGCCCTTTAGAGAGTAAGATAATACTTCATGTGGTATCTGCTTATGATTATCTGGTACGTGATATTTCCATAGTTGATGATAATGGAGACCTTGTTACTTCCCTTGATGACGCTCTGGAAAAGAAGCTGGTTATTGTCGGGAAGGATCTTAACCTTTGGTATGCTTTACAACAATCCGCAATCAGGGATGAGGAGATTGGCATTGAAATGGTCTCCTATAGGTGCTTGAAATTCTGATATTAGTCAGCAAGCATAGGCGCCGGCTTGCTTGCTCATAATTGAACTTTCTAAAAACTTTTGGATAATGAGAAAACAAAAAATTCCCATTACAGCCCTTTCTATGCCTGAAAACATCCCGGGTATAGAGTATAAATGGCTTAGAAACAGGTGGATGTTGAGTTTTAATAATAAAATAACAATGAAAAAAATATGAGTAATAATACAAAAATCTCGTGGACTAGCATTTCTTGGAATATAATGACAGGTTGTACTCCGATAAGTGACGGATGTAATGATTGTTATGCGAAAGCTATGGTTAAACGACTACAAGCTATGGGACAAGCGAAGTATCAGAACGGTTTTACTCCGACCATACATCCCGAGTGTATGAACGAACCCTTTTGGTGGAAAGGCAACAAGCTTGTGTTCGTGGCAAGTATGGGTGATTTCTTCCATATAGAAATCCCGTTTGATTTCATTGACAAAGTAATGGAAGTTATCAACCAGTGCCCACAGCATACATTTCAGATTCTGACAAAACGGGCCGATAGAATGTATAAATATTTTTCAGTTCATACCATTCCTGAAAATGTCTGGCTCGGTGTTACTGTTGAGAATCAGAAGGTGAAAGATCGCATTGATTACCTGAAGAAACTGGATGCTCCGGTACGGTTCCTCAGTTGCGAGCCTTTGTTGGAAGACCTGGGAGCACTTGACTTGTCTGATATTGATTGGGTTATCGTTGGCGGTGAATCTGGTAATAGAGCCAGAAAGATGGAAAAGGACTGGATTTTGAATATTAAATCCCAATGTGACGTTTCCACAGGTACAGCTTTCTTTTTTAAGCAATGGGGAACTTGGGGGGCTGATGGAGTGAAACGTAGTGCTAAAGAAAACGGGTGTCTTTTGGACGGAAAAGAATACCACGCTTATCCGACTCCAAGAAAGATAAAACCTTGACAATAAACAGTGGGGAAGCCTAAATATACAAATAACAAGGCTTCTCCACAAATAATCAGATTTAGGAATTTCAGAGCCATAATCCGCCCCAAATCGCTAAAACGCTCCTCTGTAACCTTATGAACCTTATTCCTGAAAATGATTTTAAAATTGAATAGCATATCCATTGAAGGTTCAGAATCTTCATTGGATCGTCAGGAAAATACTGCTCCTGATGTTATCGTCCAAAAAGTAAGTATAACTCCGGAAAAATTCAAAGATGATGTCGAAGCACTGGTAAAGTATATCGGTGAGGAACATTTCGTTTCCGGTCTCAACATTGAAGTTACATTGAGTGAACTTCTTGCTGTAATTCCAAGAAAACGTAGAAGATGCGAAGCGTATAACTCTTTGGTAAAATACCTGAGAGAAGAAAGAAACATTTTATTAACCATTAAAAGCAATAAGAAGAATGTCAAAGATTTATAAGAAACAGCCGCTTGATATAGTAGTCAGTGGTATAACGCTAAGATACAGCATGAAATATAACATTTGGGTAAATTGGGCTGGAACTCGTGCTTATCGGAAATATAATGATTCGTCCTGGAATCGTTTTTTACAGATCCATACTGATATAAACGGTTCAAAATTCCTGAATGTCAAACCCAAAACCGTTCAATTGGATGAAGCTGTTGCCGATGCTTATAACCCCATGCCTGATGACGGAAAGAAATATAAGTTGGTACATAATGACGGGAACTTGGGGAACTGTCAGGCCAATAACCTTGAATGGAAAGAGGTCAGGAAGTATGACCCATTAGCTACCAGACGTAAGATTGGTAATGGTCTGACTGTAACCGTTGAGGGAAAAATATTCGATAAAGGCAAAGAACTGCCGATTGAGAAGGAGACAGGTGATAGAGATACAGATCGAATGGTGGCTATAAGTCCTAAAGTAAGGTATCGCAGGAAAAACAACCGATGGGGAAACTATGATAATAAAAGTGCGAATATTGATGACCTGATGGCTAAAGCTGATTTTGTGGACGGGGATAAATCCAAAATGAAAAGACCGAGAGTGCTTCATAAGAACATGAATTATCTTGATTTTCATGCTGACAATCTTGAATGGGTGGAAGAAAGCAGTCCTGAATATCAAGAGTATATGAAAAAGAAGAAGGAGGATATGGATAAGCTGGAGAAAGAACTTAACCGCAACAATCCCAATTTCAAGTTACCAGACAATCAATAAATGAATAATCAGGGTTGGTCGGAGATGATGGTATGGAACGAAGTGGAATGTAATACATAACTGCAAGACAAGGTGTTATAAAAAAGTCTGCAAATTAGGTACAAATGCTTAAAGAATAGTGTTTTTGTAAGTTTTTTATAACATCCCTTCGGGTTATGTACCATAACTCATACTTCGTATTAGGCTTCTGTCTTCGACTAATCCCATATAAACTAATGACTAATGAACAAGATAACATTAAATGTACCTGCCGGAATAAAGTATCTGTCAGAATGGAAGGAGTTATGGAACCTTCTGCCTATGAACCAACACTATATCCTGAATAAAAGGATTTGTGGTTGTGGAGCTACTGAAGCCTATATCGGTTCAGACAGGAAAGTGATATTGGCCAGTCCCAGAAAACAGCTCCTCTATAACAAGTATTCACAGCATCTCTCCGACAACCTCCATCTCTACCGTTATCAGGGAAACCGTGAGAAGTATTTTGAGAGCAAGTCTTATTCGGAAAAGGATGTCTTTGCTTTCAACGATGAACTAAGTAAATATATAAAATCAGGTGGGAAAAAGATCCTTACCACTTACGACTCACTCAGGAAGATAAAGGAAGTTCTGGTAGCTGATGGTGAAGACCTGGATGAATGGACTGTGGTAGTGGATGAGTTTCAAGCCATGTTCTATGATTGCCAGTTCAAGCCTACAACGGAATATGAGTTCGGGCAGATCCTGGGAGCTTTCAGTACTGTGGTCTATCTTTCAGCCACACCTTTCCTGGAATCCTACCTTGACATGACCCGACAATTCAAGGATATGACTTTCTATGAACTTTTATGGCCTGAAAGTATGATGCAGATTCCGAAAGTGGAGGTTATAAAATCCAAAAAGTCTGTCTTCAAACTATGTAGTGAGCTGACCGGCAAATACAAGGAAGGAAAAGGAAATAGTACTGTCGTGGATGGTAAGGAATTTGTAGCGAAGGAAGCTGTTTTCTATATCAATGATGTTTCCGTTATAAAGAATATCATAAAGAAAAATGGCTTGAAGGCGGACGAGGTAAACATAATCTGCTCTTCCAAATCAGAAAACATCAAGAAACTGAATGAATTATCCAGGGAGGTGGGAGAAAAGTTTATGATCGGTGATATTCCGGGTAAGGGAGAACCGCATAAGATGTTCACCTTCTGTACTTCCACCGTATATATAGGTGCTGATTTCTATTCCACCAACGCCTATTCCTATATCTTTGCCAATCCGCTGGTGAAAAGCATGACCGTAGATGTTTCAGTGGATTTACAACAGATAATAGGTAGACAGAGGCTTGATACAAATCCGTTCCGTAATACAGCCACTCTTTACTTTAATACCCGAAAATCAAAGGTTACGGAAGAGGAACTGGAGAACTCAATCAAGGAGAAGAAGGATAAGACAAAGAAGCAGATTGATAATTTTAATGCGGTTCCGAACAAGGATGAACAATTGCAGATGATGGAAAATACAATCAGGCAACAGGGACATAAGGAACACTATTGCTGTATTATCAAGGATGCGGATAATAATGTCAGAATTGTTGAGAATGAAATCCTTGAAATATCTGAAAGAAGAGCATGGGAAGTTACAAACCGGATCTATAACAATGATTTTTCCATGTACCGTGCTTTAAGGGTTGGTGCTGTCGTTACAAAATCCTCAGGAAGTGATGATCCTGAAGTACAGCGGATTTTCAAGGAGTGGAATCTGGATAATCAGTTCCCTAGAAAAGCCAGACTGTATTGTGACCTATATGATAATTTCCCTGAACTCTTGGAGGACTGTACTTTCATAGAGGGCAAATATAAGAAATATCATGACGCTCTTGGAAAAGAAGGATTTGAAGCGTTATGTTGGAGGGAAGACTATATCAGACAAGCTATCGAACCTACTCCTTTTGACAAGCTACCCAAGGATCAGATAGCAGTGAAACTAATAGATGCTTTGAAGACAGACAAGACTTATACCAAATCAGAAGTCAAAGATATGCTTGTGAATATCTACAAGGAACTGGGCATAACAGGAAAACCAAGTGCTTCCGATATATCCGAATACCTGACCTGCGAGGATAAGACTGTCAGGATGAAAGGTAAACTGACAGCGACTTTCAAGGTAACATCACACTTCAGAACAAAAATATCATTGTTCGGCAGGATTACAGACATCAATCACCCTGAAGAATATGAAATAGACAAGGTGCTGGATATAATCAAGACTAACAGTTATTATCATGTAGCCGAAAAAGTTGATGCGGTAAGGAAAGCCAAAAACAATGAAGACAAGGATAAGGCCAAGATGAAACTTCCGGCTGTAACATGGAATGGAACTTTCAAGACCAAGAACAGAAGCGGTTTGATCCACTATTCTTCATTCACGGCTCTTGACTTCGACCATATTCAGCCGGAGAAAATGGATGAGTTTGGAAAATGGCTGCAAAGTTTTTCGTGTGTCTATGCCTATTACGTCACTCCGAGCGGTAAGGGTTATAAAGCGATTATTCTTCATGATAATTATGAACCGCTTTATCATTATGACCTGTATAATCAGCTCCTGAAGTTGTTTGATTGCCCTGAGAATGATACAAGTACGGTGGATTTGGCCAGAGGTAATTTTTTGAGCTATGATCCGAACCTATGGAAAAATCCGAAACCTGAGCCATTTCACTTCATTCCATCCACCCCTGAACCAATTATACCCGAAACTGTTACAGAAACCATAATAAAGGATGAAGCCGGAAATGAAATGATAACCGAGGATGATTCTTATGTAGCCAATTTCCTAAACACTCTGAGCAGACAAGTTGTTTCAGATGACAGTATAATCCGTATCCTTGGGAAAATCTGGACTGGAAAATCAATAGCCAACGGGAGGAATAATACTACGATGTCTTATGCTGGAGTTCTATGTAAGGCAGGAGTAGAGAAAAACAGAGCCAAGTCATTCATCGAAGAGCTTATTCCGAATTATGATATTACTGAAATAATTGAATATGCCTACTCTCATAATACTTTCGGATGTGAACGTAGGAAATATAAATCAAGAAAGAAATAGCCAATAAAAAGGAGATTGAACCATACAAATGTTCGGTTTCCTTCATTTTTTTCCACATCACAAGAATCAAGTCCTGTAAGTGATCTTTTTTAGGAACACTCAGCCCAATAAGATTTATTATTTTACAGATCACAACAGGACTTGATAAATACAAAAATAGGAATAATAAACCAAAGATCAAAACGGCTGCATTTTTATATTCGGGATAGGCTCTTCTACTATTCTTACAACGGGACTTTTTTAATTTTATTGTGAAAACCCTAAAATCATCTGTTATGGTCTGTGAAAGACAGTAACGGCTCTATCCATCCACCCATTTCAACAAGCAATATAAAAAACAAAGAGGCTACCCCTTCCGAAATAACCTCTCCACAAAACTAAATTCTTTGATAATCAGCCTGTCCTGCCTTCATAAGTATGAACAAAATAAATTTATATTTTACCCAGCAATGTTATAAAGATATGCAGGCTCCATGGCATAAGTAAGTTATATACAAAATAACAAACGCCACCATCATATTGAAAGCAGCGTTGAATAAGAAATCACTTCCTGTTTCTCACAGACCGGAAGTAATATAACATAAAATTCTTCTTTCTTCATGACAAGACTATCTGTACAAAATTAAGGCAATAATTCAAAGGATACAAATAAAAAGGTATCCATGAAAACAGATACCTTACCACTACAATAGATATTACCATCAATTTTTATTTCAGATGCACCTTGAACACCAGCCCACCGGAAAAATAACGACACCTATTAAGTTCCACCACTGCATTTATATAGTCTTTCCAGAAACTGTATTCCATTCCTATATTTACCTGATACTTCGAGGCATCAGAATCAAATGTCAGATCAGATCTCACATCAGTATAACCCGGAACAATCTCACCCATCAGATTCACACCATTAATAATCCTGTTCATCAACGAACCATTTTCTTTCAGGCCAAAACGAAAATTAGCACCGAAAGCAGGATTATTAAGCTTGTTATCAAAACGATTGCTATAAATCCATGAGATATGTCCACCCAATGTACCGATGTTATCAAAATAAAGATGTTTGGTTATAGCCAGATAGTAACGGTTCAAGAAACCATTACTATAATTTTGATCAGATTGAACAGATAATGAGCCTCCATTCCATGAATCACCAATTCCATCATTAGCACCTATAACTATCTGGGGAGTCCATGATTTCCACCAGCCTTCTTTCCAGACTCTGAGACGGAAATGAAAAGAACGGTCCTGATTGACAAACTTACCATAAGTAGAAGGAACCCAAAAACCAGAATAATTACCATAATCCACAGGAACAGCCTTATGACCGGTACATAAATAACCTACTTCTAACCAGGGAAAAACTGTTATATTGATATAGTAATTCCATGTATCATACCACCATCTTGGTACTGTAACGTGATGATTCAACCAGTTACCTCCAACCATGAAAGTCTTGTCCCTCTGCATATCGGCTGTAGGCATATTCATTAAGCCGGTTGTACCATAATTGATCTGGGAATGTCCAATTTCTGCAATACAAACAATATATAAAATTAAAAAAAATCTTTTCATTTTAAGTACTGATTGTCACTATCTTTAAACCAGTCAGCTATAGCTTCTTCAAATGTATAATGAAACTTATAACCAGAATTAGCAAGTTTCTTCCCACATATATTAGTAGAAACTATCAGCTTCCTGACGCGATCCGGACAAATTCCCATCGGAGCACCTAGACAACCTGCTACAGCAGCCACAGACATTAATATCCATGCAGGTATCAATGGAATAGTGTGATTCATGCCTGTCACCTTTTTCATTGTTTCAACAATCTGTTCAATAGTATAAGCCGGTTCAAATGTACAATTATACAATTCCACCCCTTGTTCATGATGTTCCAGTCTGTACAACATAAAACGCACCAATTCCTTTACATAGATACAAGCTTTTATAGTATCTTTCCGACCGGGATACATGAACTTGTGTTTACGTATTCCCCAATAGAGACGGGTAAAATTCCCATTCTCTCCTTTACCAAAAACTACACCAGGGCGAACAACTGTCAACTGTCTTTTCGAAGCATCCTTCGCTTGCCAAATCATGTGTATTTTTTCAGCTACCAGTTTTGATATTCCATAAGGAGTATTCGGAGTTGGAAGAGTCGTTTCTTCCTTCAATTCCTCAGCTGCACCATAAGGGGCTATAGAACTGGTGAAGACTATTTTTTTGATGCCATACCGTTCAGCAAAAGCACATACATTTTCCGCTCCGCAAATATTTGTTTCAAAATATTCATGGTCAGGATGCCCCGGAGTACGGTGAACTGCTGCAAAATTGAAGATGACATCATCAGGAGTAATATTTACTTTTTCCAACTCTATCGGTTGTCGTACATCGCAATAAATAAATGTAGATAAACACTCGCCTTCCTTTAAAACTGGTTTATAATTTCTCACACTTAATGGTGAAGTACCCGGCTTTATAATATCTAAGTTGTAGATTTTTGCTTCAGGATGTACTTCGTGCAAAAGATTAATCAAGTGAGTACCAATGAAACCAGTACCACCTGTAACAAAGTAGTTCATAGATATTTCAAGAATATATAAAAAAACTATTAATCATTTGACCTATATAGATATGTTATAACAAGAGATTTTAAAAACTTTGTTTATATTTTCGACCAAAAAATTTTGCCATGACAAATCCCCAAATTTTCTTATGCAAATTACGCTTACCCAAATATATATAATCTATTTCTTTGTATTTTACATTATTTTTCATTATCCAAACATCAAGCAACCGTTCACCGATCCTACCAATAAGCCTCGCTTGAAAAGAATCCATATTCTTCAAATCATAATAGGATTCAAGCTTTTCTAAAATAGGAAATAACCATTCACAGTATTGATTGAAAAGTTCCCATTTCATAATAAACATATTAAAAAGATGCTCACACCTACGATTCATTACTCTATCAAAAAATGGTAAATACTCAGGACATAATTCAGAAATTATAATTCGTGTATTATCAAATTGCCTGCCATCAAACGTATGATCATAATGAGAGTAAACAGTTTCAATATATAGTTTCCTCATTTTAGGTAAAATGAGATCATAATTATTGCAAAGATTCTCCGCTTCTTCTCCTGTCAAGATACTATTCCAATCACCACCTTTCCGTTTTAAACAAAAATGTCTCCGATAATGAGTCAGACCAATATATTCTGTATTCAAATTCTTCCACGCCCAATAGACAGCCGTAAGCTCACCATAATATAAATTCTTTGCAGAAATATTATCTCCAGTATCATCACCTTTATACTCCAAATTATACTTTGGGTGTAACAATTTACCTACCCAAATAGGAAGATAAAGCAAATCCGATGGCATCTCATATTTTTTATGAGATGCTACTAATATTTTAATTTTCATATATTTATAAATGTAGTCTAATAGACAAATCTCTGAATTTTTAATGCCAGATATAAGATTATTCTATAAACAAAAGGAGACAAGCGTAATATACAAGCAAAAAAACGCTTCCTTAGTCCACAATTATTTCTACTACAGCAATAAACTGATTCATTAAACGGGATATTAGCGATTACTTTATTGAAAATATACATTGCATCTTTATGTTTAAAGGAAAGCCCTACATACTTATTCAACAATGTAGCAGATACCCAATTAAAAATAAGAATATTAAACTCTAAAGACTTTTCTGAAATATCAAAATGATTACAACGTAAAAAGGAATATGCTTCATCCACAAAAAACAAAACATCTAAGTCTTTTCTACGAATCAAAGTTGTTATACTATTAGGATTATAATGCACATAATGATAAGGATATATAGGAACAACTAAAGTATTTGCTGCATACATAAACATTTTTAATGAAAAAAGCATATCCTCATACAACTTCCCATTAACAAATGTTAAATTATTATCAGTAATAAGTTTACGTCTTATCCATTTATCGCATACATTTGTTCTATAATTACCATTACGTATATTTTCTTTAAAATATTCTTGTCCAGATAAGTATTTTTTTTGACATATCTTTTTGGGTAGACTTATTGATTTATTATTTAAATATTCATCCTTTTTCCCAAAAACCAAAATATCCAAATCTTGATTTTCTTTTTCTACAAAAGATATTAGCCGCTCACATGCATCATTATCTATAAAATCATCTCCGTCTACAAACCAAATGTAATCTCCTATCGCTTTTTCCACTCCTATATTCCTAGCCCCACTCAAGCCTTTATTTTCCTGATTCACAATAATTATTCTACTATTCTTTAATGCATATTTTTCTAATATCTTTAAAGAAGAATCTGTTGATCCATCATTAATTACTATTATTTCTATATTTTTGTAGGACTGATGTATTATTGAATCCAGACAACGTTCCAAATAGTCCTCCACATTATATACAGGAATTATTATCGAAATAAGTACATTCATATTTTAACATTTTATTTATCACAAAAAGCTCCATCAACATCCACCATTCTGTTTACAACATGTTCTTCATAATGATGATTAAAGAGAGTAAATACAGAAGAATTTAAAAAATCAATTTGATCTCCTTCGGTAAACGCTTGTCTTTTTCCATCCGTAACAAGTGAAAAAAGAAATAACATAATTAGCACATACAAAATGTACTTTAACCTATCTCTTACCAAGGCATAATTAATAAATATATAAATAACAGAAATAGGAATTAATATAAACATATATCTTACTAAAGGAGTCCGACAAGAGATTAGCAAACATACCCATAATAAATTAAACTGGATAAGTTGAAACAGAGAAGATGATTTATTTATTTTTACAACATAATATAACATAAACAAACACGGGAAACAACTACCCAACAAAAACGAAAATATATTTTTAAGATTCCATTCAAAAGCACTTCCCCATTCCCCATAGATATACAAATCCAAAAAACCCTTAATATAAGAGTTATTAGTATAATTATAAATAAGAAATAAAATTAATGGACCTAAAAATAGAAATCCAGTAAATAAAATAAGTGTCATTTGTATTTTCCACCTTACAATTTTTGACATGAAAACAAAGGGAATATAAACAAGATACATATAATGCACTAAACCTGCAAATAACACCCATACAATTCCACATCTTTGTTTTTTAACCAAATACTTATATAATCCATATAATAAAATTATACTTCCAAACCCAAATCTATATCCAGAACATATTGATGGAAATGGAACAAGAAAAAAGAAAATCCAAAAACTAATGAAATAGTTATTTAAAAAAGAATTCAAATAAGACTTATAAATATCATGAAATAGATTTATAGCAATAATATATGAAATAACAACCAAAGAAAAACGACATATTTCGTAATTAAGATTCAATTTTGCCAATATAAATAAAAAAATACTTACAACATTCAGCAGATGGAGTATAAACGGATCTTGAAAATCAAAACATTGGTTAAAAGACATATCTTTATATAAAAGATAATAATTGAAGTAACGATACTGATCTCCAATTGGAATATAATATATGGAAAACAACCCCATAAACACAGCCAAAAGATATGAGGCATATTTTTTTTTATTATATACTTCTATTATTAATAAAGGAATACTTATTAAAGGATTCAAAATAAAAACAGCAGTAACTCCTATTTTGACTGTTTTTTTCTTTAAATAGGATTTCATTTTACAATAAATGAATCTATAATTTTTTTTACTACATATAAATGCAAATTTCTTAACAAAGAATCATACCTTATTATATTTCCGATATAAACAATGCAAGATTTCATTCCATTTGTATGATATAAATTAATAAGCATATTCGGATTCAAAAGAGGAACTTGATAATAATACTTACCTTTAGATCGTAAGAACTCATTAATTCTGATATTTATATTAAAATAGTGCATACATTTTTCATAAGTAAGTGTACTATAAGTAATGCTTGCAGGATTATATGTCACACAATAAATTTTTTCATTTATTACCTCATACCTAGTCATCAATTCAGCAACTTTTAATGAAAAAAAAGCATCATTTCCAACAGGTATTTCTTCAAAACAAAGTTTATTATCCAATATAAACGAATAAGAAATCATTTTATTCCACGGCATCCAATATTGATAAGCTATAGTATAAACATCTTTCTTATTATGTAGATATTGATTTATGGAATATCGAAGTTTTATGGCCCTATCTTTCTTATTGCTTGATTCACTATGCACAGACCAAAATAAAACATCGCAATTACAATCTTTAAATGGATCTAGCACATCTAAAAAACCATCAACATAATAATCATCTGCATCAGCAAATAAAACCCATTTACCCTTAACATGTCTTAATCCAATATTTCTTGCCCCTCCCGCTCCTTTACTTTCTTTAAGAAAATATACTTCAACATTTTTTTCACCAACTCCAGGGAAATTAAGAAAATCAACTTTATTACAATCACTCTTATCATCAACAATAATTATTTGCACATCATCTCTTCTAGGAATTGAACACAGGCAACGATGCAATAAATGAGGAGTATTTTTATGAGGTATAATTATAGAATAGATAATATTATTCATTTATAGTTATCTTAAAAAAATGCAGAGCATTATCAATGTCATTTTTTCCTTTTAAGAAATATAATATTATACTCTTAAAAAGAATATAGAAATTATTTTCAAGAATTCAGTAAAATCGAATATTTATTTATTATTATAAATTCCCAACCTTTTCAATAGACTCTTTATCCCTATACATTTCAATATTTTTTTTACCCCACTCAAAAACATTAATCCACAAAAATAAAGTTCCCCCTTAATCCTCAACAAAAAATAAACATAACCAGTATCCAACATTTCATATTGCTTATGTATTTTAAAAAGTTCACACCATATATTAGGATCCAAACCTTTATCTATACAATACCGTTTTTGTATCGGATTGTTCATTTTCAAACAGCGATTAAAATATTCTTTTGATTCATTCGTCAGTTTACGATTGTTTACTATTTTTCTAACTTTACTAATACAAAAAAGATTTATTAATTGTGAAGCATACATTTTTGATACCGCAGCAAGAAATAATTCAAAAACTCCCCATTCATAGAATCGATATTTTTCAATATCATTCTTTCCCTCTGTTTTAAATATGGCACCATCAAAAAATAACAGGTCGATCCCCATACCCACAGGACCAAATTTACCTTTATCATTTTCCAAATCATCTAATGATTTATAAATTATATTTGGATGTACAATACCTGCAAAACCTCTCTTATAATGGTTCACTAAAATTTGAAAAAAATTTGGTTCCAATAAGATATCGCAAGTACACCATACCAAAATACAATCATCAAAACAAGTCTCCGCCACTTCTATCCCATTAAGAACAACATCCGTTAAAGAGAAACGATATTGAGGATCAATATCTATATTTTTAACTATACTCTTTTCTTTCAAATAAGCATCTACTATATTTTTGACTTTTTTTTCTCCAAATGTTGTTGTTACAACTTGGTAGTTCTGATAAGTTTGCTGCCTTATCCCATCAAGAAATCTATATTGAATTTCATCATTTTCAGTACCCTTAAAATCACGAAAGGTAGTACATAAAATAATCTTTACCATAAAATCTTATTTATTAATACGCTTATTTAAATCTAATGCGGCTCCCATAGCTGCATCCATATTATAATACTCCCACTCTGCAAAACGGCCAAGCAAATATATACCTTGAGTTTCAAGTATTTCCTTTAATGAAGTAATCATATTACGAGTCGATGCTTGTTGAATAGGATAAGTGAATTTCTCATAATGATGAGTCAAATAATGTGGTGAATAAGGAACCTTTTTCAAATTATCCATAATATCTTCTTTAGATATATAATCAGTAAATTCTATTGTAGCAGTCATTTTATTACATGTTCTATTACTATCCGCGAAATTGCCTGTACAAATAATACGATGTGCCTCATACATCTTATTTGGCAAATAAATCCAGCTAAAAGGATTTTGTTCAACTTCACAAAAGACTGAGGTAGTACCATGAAACTCTAATTTTTCTATTTGTTGTTCGAAAAAAGAAAAATCTATGTGATCTCCAACTAAAGAAGGAAGTTGTTTTATGTTGCCACAAAATACTATTCGATCACATTTTATTCCATTTACATACCATCCATCTGTTTTCTTTTCTATTTTTTCTACTGTAGTATTATAAATTATATCCAGATTTTCTGCCAATCTGTCTGCTAAAAACTGTGAACCATTATTTTTTGGATAGAAAAAAGAACTGTGAACAAAAGAACGTTCCTCAATACGATATATATTATTATACATTATTTCTTGAACTGTTGGCATTGGAAGTTTCCCATCTAGCCATGACAAAGGAATCTTGGACAGATCTCTTCTCCAAACTTTATAATTATAAGGTTCAAAATATATTTGATAAAGCGTTTTTCCAAATTTCCCCGCAAGAAACTCTTCAAAATTTTCAGGAATATAATCCCTTCTTTTTGCGATAGATAGCATATCCTCAATAACCGCTTTTACTATTGACTCATTCAATAAATACACATGATCTTCTATTGGATAAGGTATTACATTGTCATCTGATAAATGAATAACAGAATTACGTAAAGCCTTAGTAAACTCTATCTTCTTATTAAAATATCTCCAAAACCATTTCAAGACATCCTGTCGCTTTGTATTAAAAACATGTCCTCCTGTACGATGAAAAAGAGAGCCATTCACCCTATCACATTTTATCATACCACCCGAACGAGAATCTTTCTCAACAACAACAACTTCATTTCTATCCTTCAACAGCTGTGCTATTGAAAGACCTGATATACCAGCTCCAATTACTATATACTTCATAAATATCAATTACACATTTTCATTTTAAGCCCTATGATAAATTTACTCTTTTATCCCAATGACGAATTCGTGCATACAAAATACGTAAATTCTGTTTCAAGCATATTTTAATCAATGACGGCCAACGAAAACTAATATACCTTTTCCGTTCATTCTTAAAAGAATTATATTCCTTCTCATAACCAGCTAAAAATGCATAATGCCAAAATAAATCCAAACATGTACCAGTGTATTTTATGTTCCAAGGTTTAGGACCATAATGTATTATATAAGCCTTAGAAATAATTTTTTTTTCCATTTTATAAGTATAAAGAAAGAAAAAAGGCCGACAATTCATTGTTATGGGTAATGATAATATTCTACCATGAAATATTTTATTGATAACATCCTGATCATGAAACAAAATACGATCACTATTTTGTTTTATAAAATTCAAAATCTCTTTTGTTGTATATGTTTTTCTTATTTCTGATAAATTGAACAAGATGACTCCTGCGTTGAAATATAGATCATCATCTTGAAAATTTAAATTATGATAAACTTGTTTCTTTATATGTGGGCGTAAAACAAATCCATAATCCTCACATGCAGCTAACAAATTATTCTTCAGATCCACACTATATATAAACGAAAGGTTTTTATTACATATAGTATCAGTATCCATATATAAAACACGTTCAAGATTATTAGGTAAATAATCCAATATTAACAAACGAAAATAAGTTTCTATAGAAACATGTTGATTGTATTTCTTGGGTATTACCATTTCTCCAAATACAGAGGTATCTATCGCTATATCGTGAATCTTGCATCTTGGGTCAGTACATACAGACGAAATTTTATCTATTAAATCATCTTGAATATCATGCATGATCCAAAAGTTTATATCATCATCTGTATTATTAAACAATATTGATTTAATCAATACATTAGTAGGAAATACATATTGCGAATTACAAGACAGCAGAATATTCATCTCAATCACGTTTTTTTACCAATAAATAAATATACTTCAATTCTTCATTCTTTGTAATCAAAGAGAGTAAGATATAAGTCATTACACCTACAATTATTCCAATCAAAAGCTGCATGAAATAAGAAACAATAAAAAAATTGACTAGACAAACTACCCCTCCCATAGCTACAGACTGTAAAAAAATAGGAAATAAGACTTTCATTTCCTCAAAAAAAGAGACTTGTGGTATAACTCTCTTTGTATAGCAGGTGATGATAAATATATCTACAAAAGAATATAAAACAAGTCCCCAGCACATGAGAACCACTCCTCCTCCAATGGAGCAAAATAAAATAACAAATGCCACAATCTTTTTTACCACTTCTGACTGCAATGAATAATCACTTCTATGTTTAGCATTCAATAATTCCCAATTCATACGCATAATTGGAATCCACATGTAAGCCAAACATAAAATCTGAATATAAGGTATACTTTCTTTCCATTTTTCAGTAAGCACGACATAAATGAAAGGTTTAGCCAAAACAGACAATCCAATCATTAAAGGAAATATCACATAGGCTGTCAAACGAATAAATAAATAGAATTTTTCCTGTAACTTTTCATCATCATTTTGTAAACGACATTCAATAGGATAAGTCACTTTAGTTAAAATATTTGTTATATTCACTGAGGGAAATTGGGTTAGCGTCATAGCACGATTATACAACCCAAGTGATCTGGAATCAAATAATTTACCAATAATAAGTGTATATAGATTTATATATATTGTATGTAAAACCCCAGATATTAACAACTTAGTCCCAAAGCCCGACAACTCCCTGAAAGATTGAAATGAAAACTTCAGTAAAGGCTTCCAACTGACAAAAAGCCAAAGTAACACAGTGTTTAACAAGTTATTTAAAAGTCCTTGATACACTAACGTCCAAACTCCATACCCCTTATAAGCCATCCATATAGCATATATTCCACTTAATAAAATAGAAACCAAAGAAATATATGCTTGACGCTTAAAATCTAAATTTATAACCAAGATAGCTCTATGCACTATACCAAAAGAATTTATCACAAAATTCAAAGCAACCCAAACAATTATTTCTTTCAACAACGGTTGATTATAAAAATTTGCAATAATAGACGATGAAGCAACAAGTAAAAAATACAAGCAAATTTCAATACCTATATTAAAATAAAAGACTGTGGAAAAGTCCAAATTCGTCCTGTTTTGTTTTTGAATCAATGCATTTGAGAACCCTGAATCAACAAAAGACTGTGCCAATGCTATAAAAATACTCAACATTGCGATTAATCCATAATCAGACGGCATCAATTGCCTAGCTATGACAAAAGAAAAAACAAATTGTACGCCTTGCGTAGAAAAACGTTCTACAAAACTCCAAATAAGACCTAAGATAGTTTGCTTTTTCAGTGATCCATCCATATAAACATAATCTTCTTATTAATATTTCACCTTATACAAACAGTAACAAACTCACATCTTGATTTTGATAAATAAAAGCTACAATCCATCAAGTTATTAAATCTTTCATCATCCATTTCAACAGATTCCATTATATACACTTACCATCACAACACTTTCTTCACCGCCTGAACATGCCACCTGTGATAATTTCCATTCAAAGCAGCCGGAGAAATAGACAGAACCTTATAATCAGGTTTGTCGTGATGAATAATATGTTTCCGAAAATAGTCATCAGCCTCATCATATGGAACAGAAGCCATCACGACATACTCAGGATAACCGGGAACCATGAACAGACTGATCTCACACCCCTGAAAGATATTATCCACTCGAAAGGCTGATTTTTCGAATGCTACCCAGTATGTACCTATATTATAAAGGTGGATGAACTTCCCGTTGTTCTTCTCCCTCTCCAAAATATCCTTATGATGATCCTTTATCAGCATCTGAAGCCTGATTCCTGCCGGTAAAGCCTTAGTCATGATTTCTTTTCTTCGGTTCCTCAATTACTTCTATAAGATCAGGTGAGAGTGTAGTCATTGCAAGAGCCAGTATACCCTGCAAGCTGATAACCACTCTCCGGTCCCTACTTCCTTTCACTTTCACAAAAACTCCCTCATACCCCTCGAACTGTCCTCCTGTGATCCTGACTTTTGTTCCCTTTCTTAAGTTAACCTCATCGGGACTAAAAAAAATGATCTGTTCATCATAAGTTCCGGCAACAGCTATGAAACGTCTCATCTGCTCATCGGGTACTATGATCTTCTCACCGTTACGGATATCCATCATATACTGGAAATAAGGGATACCATACTTTATCCTCTGAAGTTCGGACTGTGTGGTATGGACAAAAACAATATCACGGATTACAGGAACCAGCTCACGTCTCCTGCGCCCATTCTTTAAATGGATTTCATAACGCATTGGAATAAAGCTGTTGATTCCTTTCCGATCAAGAAGTTCCTTGATTTGCATCCCCCTGCGATAAGTAGCACGCATCGCAAACCATTGCATTTTTTCACTTGAGTACATAATTATGGAGCATTGAAACACATCTATATTTTTGTATTTCAATCACTTACGAAACACTGTCTAAAATTACCGAAAGAACTGAACTCTTCCGTTTACATAATGTTTCGATCTTTTCAGGCAACAAAGATAAGAGTATTTTGATTATCCTGCAATAAAAGCGTATAAAAAATAGGAAAACTTGTTTTTTAAAGAATAAGACACTTACATTAACAGAGGGTAAAAAAGAGAAAGAACAAGCCATGTCCACTCCGGATTGCATAATCAAACAGCCAAGGAATTCCATTCAAAAAAACGCAAATATGAAATATTTTTTCTATCTTTACAAAGACTTGAAATGAGACATATTTCAAAACTATTATTAATTTGATAAAAGAACAAAATGAAAAACACTCATGAACTTGAGGACGATCTACGGGAACGCTGGCTGAAATCCTATCCCGATGACGAACGGAAAGCATTCTGTTTTGACGGACTATGCTATAATGGAGAAATTTACAATGATGGTAAGAATGCACACCAAGGTAATGAGGAGAAACTTTGGAACAACACCGACAGACGCATACTCTTTCTGATGAAGGATACAAACAACAATTCAGACAGTGATTACAGGGAATGGCACTGGAGAAATATAAATCACAATTTTTTCAACTGCATATTTAAATGGCTGGAAGGATTGTCGAGAATAAGCAAAGATTTTATTCCCACAATGGAAAATGGAGATTATGCAACCGTACCCAATGCTGTTGTTACGAAATATCCACTTGCCATAGTCAATATCAAAAAAATTTCAGGAACTTCATTCGTCTCAAACAAAACATTGTACGAATATGCAAACAGGGACAAGGCTTTCTTACAGGAGCAGATACGTGGCATCCTTCACCCCAATATCATAGTATGTGGAGGAGGAAAAGGTACGGTTCTGAATATAGCCAAAAACATAATATATGAGGATGAATCATTCAGGGAAATAAATTATTTCTGCCATTATAGCAGGAAACTGAATATTCTGCTGATAGACAGTTTTCATCCGTCAGCAAGAATAAACAGTTACTGGAAAATAGAGGATATGATGCTGAAAGTTCACGAATTCATTCTAGAAACCGATCCCCCATTTATGAAGTAAAGCATTCACATCATATAATACACTACTCAAGATTTCATAAGGACATACTGCATCATATCATAGTTGGTCAGTTCCTTGATCGTACTGAAATGGTTACGCCGGAAATCATTTATATGACGTTTATGTACAAGAGCCGTCAGAATCACATCAGCAGAAATATCCTCAGTTATTGAATCCAGCAGTCCGTCTATCGTATCCGGATCATTATCTCTTATATAATAATTATCTATATGAAAACCGGTATTGTTCTTCTTCAAGGGCATAAAACCGGAAATATCACTATCTTCCATAGCAATATACCATACTGTTCCCGAGAAATTCTTGAAAGGATAATTGTTGTTACTCTTCAATACCTTCGGATTCATAACCAAAGGAACTATCAGACCGTAAAGTTCCGGATCATTGTCTTTTATCTGCCTTATTTTCATACTATCACAAAATTTTGAACATGGCAAAGTTATTAAAAATGAAAATAAGAATATCAGCAGGAAAAAACAAAAATCCATCAACCCACTAAAAGCAGACTGATGGAATGTCAAAAGAATCATCCGCTACACTTCACAGTTTGACAGAAATATTATAATAAAAATGATTGTTCAAATCATACCACAAAAGTAATATGCCCCATGAACTAAAAAACAATGGAAAATAAAATCAACCTAATTTAAAGCTGTCGGACGGTTTAAAGGCCGGAACATCATGAGCCGGAACAACTACACTTATATTCTTATTGATATTACGGGCCACCTTCTCAGCACGATGTTTTACTATGAAGCTGCCGAATTCCCTTAGATACACATTTTCTCCGTTTGCCAAGGATATTTTTACATTATCCATGAAACTTTCTACGATTTGAAGTACTTCTTTTCTGTCCGTTCCTGTTTTCAGAGAGATCTCATTTACAATTTCTGCTTTTGTCATAATCAAGTTCTATATTAAAAAGGGATTGCAAAATACTGAATTTCAACTAAATCAAAAAACATCTGAATAAAGTATATTTCTGCTGCCATAGTTCGTTTTCCTTAATAGACCTGTCAATAATCAGGAGTTTGACAAAGTCGAGGGTCAGTAGATTTTTAGTGGGGATAAATTTGTAATCTAATTGAATAGTTCTTTACTTTACAGCATGGAAAACGATTATTTGAGCATGTTGGCCAGT
>OGML01000876.1_pt1 | contig 29289 bp, 22 predicted proteins | sample 1572951 | NCBI WGS metagenome assembly OGML01 (sample SAMEA2581883, study PRJEB24529) | metagenome | biome: Human gut stool | place: China | collected 2011 | reverse complement strand
ATAATTATTTATTGTCCGAATGGCTGGCGGATATGCAAAGAGACTCGATGGCCTTGCAATACGCGGGCTATGAAGTCCGGCCGATTGCCGCACGTTTCCCCTGGAAACCTCGCAAGGGGTGGATATCGGGAAATGCGGTCTGGCCTCCGAAGGGAAAGGAACTGATTCTGAAGTACAGGGCCGACGAGGCGCTTGTCGGACGGTGGGAACGCTTCCTGATTTCCGACCAGAACCGGCAGAAGGTGGTGGAAGCGGACTTTACCAAAACCCTGCCGGAGGGATGGAAGGTCGTTACCTCAGCAACCAATAAGGCCAATGCCTTTGAGAACGAAGGGAAGGTCGGCGAGATTCTCGTTCCTTCCAATACCTGTGCCTATGCAGAACGGGACTTGCCGGCAAATGCGGAAGTGCTGATTGCCCGGATCAATCCGGGTACGGACAAGTCGTCTCATTGGGGACCGGGACTTGCGTGGGTGTTTGATAAGGGATATATAAAGTGTTATTTACGCACCTCAGATGGGAAGTTCGGGATGACAGGTACCGGCCTGGAACACGGAACCGACTTTTCGGGTTATCGTCCGGGAGTACCGGTCTATATCCGGATGCAGCGGATGGGGAATACACTGACCAGCAGTTTTTCTTATGACGGTGTAAAATGGACGGAGCTGCAGCAGGTGTCTCTGCCTCAAGGGGCGGTTTCCCGCTGTGTGCGAATCGGAAAAATGGATGCCGGTGGTGGGAATACCGAAGCCGGTGAGAAGGGAAGGCCGGGGCGTTGCCGGATGGATGCGCTGACTGTCCTGGGAGGACTGCAGCAGGGAAACGGAACGGCCGGTCTGGATTACTGGAAGTCTTTGGAGGTGGATGTGCATTATGAAATTTATGACGGTATTCCGTTGATCAGCAAATGGTTTACGCTGGCCAACCATTCTTCGGATACCCTGTGCCTCGATTCGTACAAGAGTGAGATCCTGGCCGTAATGGAACCCGAAAACACTGCCGTTTTCGACAAGAGTTTCATGACACCGAACATCACGGTGGAATCGGACTTTGCCCATGCCAACCAGCAGGACCTGATGGATGCGAGGGACAATCAGATGTATCAGCGTCATGTGCACTGGAACAAGGACCCGCTGTACAATACGCAGGTCGACTGGCTCATGAAGACTCCCTGTCTGCTGGAAAGCTATCCGGAATACGGACCGGCAGAGAGTGTGGGCAAGGGGGAGGTTTTCTCGAGTCACCGGATCTGGGAACTGTTTCACGATACCTGGGACCGTGAGCGCAAGACGATGCAGATCAGGAAAATGTATCGGGTTGCGGCTCCGTGGACGGCTGAGAATCCGATTTTCATGCATGTGCGCAATGCCGACGATGCCTCGGTAAGAAAGGCCATCGACCAGTGTGCGGAAGTGGGCTTTGAAATGGTCATCATGACCTTCTGGAGTGGGGTGAATCTGGAGGATGACAGTGCGGAGAACCTGGAAAGGATGAGGAAACTGGCCGATTATGCGCATTCAAAAGGGATTGCGCTCGGAGGTTATTCGCTCCTGGCCAGCCGCAGCATCGACCCGGAAAACGACGTGGTGATGCCTGAAGGACATACTCCGCAGTTTGGGGCTTCTCCCTGTGTGGAAAGCCGGTGGGGACAGGAGTATTTGCATAAGCTGAGAAATTATTTCAAGGTGACGGGACAGGATATTCTGGAACATGACGGCAGTTACCCGGGAGATGAGTGTGCTGCCACTACTCATCCGGGACATAAGGGCTTGGCCGACTCGCAATGGAAGCAGTATCAGGAAATCAAGAAGTTCTATCAGGACTGTAAGTCGGAAGGTATCTTCTTGAATATTCCCGACTGGTATTTCATGAACGGACAGAACAAGACGGCTATGGGATACAGGGAGGCCAACTGGTCTCTGCCCCGCAAGCAGCAGGAAATCATCGAGCGGCAGAATATTTATGACGGAACATGGCTCAAGACGCCTTCAATGGGATGGATGATGGTGCCTCTGGTGGAATATCATGGAGGTGGAGAAGCGGCTACGATTGAGCCTTTGAAGGAGCATCTGCCGCATTATGAGATGCGTCTGGCCAATAATTTTGGAGCGGGTGTGATTGCGTGCTATAGAGGGCCGCAGTTGTTTGATGCTCCTGAGACGAAAGCGGTTGTGAAGAAGTGGGTTGACTTTTACAAGACTCACCGGCAGATTCTGGATTCGGACCTGGTGCATCTGAGGCGTCCGGACGGTACGGACTGGGATGGTTTTGTGCATGTGAATCCGTCGATAGATGAAAAAGGACTGCTGATGGTTTATAATCCTCTGCCGGAAGCGGTCCGGAGGGTGATCAGTGTTCCTTTGTATTATACGGGACTGACCGGCCAGGTATGGGTGCATGATTCGAAGGGGAACAAAGTGAAGAGGTCGTTGAACAGGGACTATTCGCTTACGCTGGAAATTGAAATTCCACCTTATGGCTGCAACTGGTATGTGTTCAAGTAGGCCGATTGTGGAAAGGTGAACGGGGAAGCCTCAACGGGGCAATCTTGGATGTAGATGTCATGCCGAAGTGCCGGAACAGAAAAAAGACGGAAATAATTTGTATATGTCGCATAAAAGACCCATTTTTGCGTCCGTAATCAACAGAAAGAGTTGATAAAAGATTTTATCCGCATCGGAGGGCTAAAGATAGGGCCGGATAAGATGAGTGGACTGTTCCATCATCTTATCCGGCTTTTTTTATGCGGAAATGGGGAATGGCAAACGAATGTATACTGTACAAACGGGTCAGGGATACGGAGCGGATTGCCGTCGTGATGGCGCTGGTGTGCGGAACGGTGGTGGCTGCCATGTTTACGTGCTGTCCCCAGTGGCTGGTCTCGCTCTTCATTGCCGGTGAGGGAGAGGCTGCCCGGATAGCGGTGGAAGGCTTCCCGTATTTTTCTGTGGCCTTTGTCTTCTTTATTATCAATCTGGCCGTCATAGGGTATTACCAGAGTGTGGAGAGGGTAAGGCCGTCCGTTTGCTTTGCGCTGGCCAGGGGACTGGTCTTCCTTGTTCCGAGTTTCATGGGACTGCCTCTGCTCCTGGGGGCTAAGGGAATATGGCTGGCACTTGCATTGTCGGAGATACTGACGACCTGCTGCATCGTGGCTTATGTATTGTACGGAAGGATGAAGAGCCGGGTGAGTGTTCCCGGAGCGCTCCGGTGAAAGGAAATCCGGAGCAAAGACATTTGGAAGTCCGGACCAAGGGCATTGCGGGAAGCCCTTTCCGGGCCTCCCGCAATCTGTGATTTTTATCGCTTTTCGTGCCGATTCGCTTTTTTGTTTGTCGGAATTTTATTACCTTTGCATATAAATTTTCGCGTAACATGAAAATTAAGGAAATTGTAACTGCCCTTGAGATGTTCGCGCCTCTGCCATTGCAGGACGGATTTGACAATGCCGGACTGCAAGTAGGATTGACAGACGCGGAAGCTACAGGGGCTTTGTTGTGTCTGGACGTAACCGAAGCCGTGGTAGATGAAGCCATCGCACTGGGATATAACCTGATTGTATCTCACCATCCGCTCATCTTCAAGGGCTACAAATCGATTACCGGACGTGACTACGTGGAACGCTGCATCCTGAAGGCTATCAAGAACGACATCGTGATTTTCTCGATGCACACCAACCTGGACAACGCACCGCAGGGCGTCAACTTCAAGATTGCCGAGAAAATCGGACTGAAGAACGTAAGAATTCTGGAACCGAAAGAAAACCAGCTGCTGAAACTGGTTACCTTCGTACCGCAGGCACAGGCCGATGAGGTACGTAATACCTTGTTTGAAGCCGGATGCGGGTGCATTGGCAACTACGATTCCTGCAGCTATAATCTGGAAGGAAAGGGCACTTTCCGCGCACAGCCGGGCACACATCCTTTCTGCGGAGAAATCGGCCAGTTGCACGAAGAGCATGAGGTACGGATTGAAACCGTGCTGCCGGCATTCCTAAAAGGGAAGGTGCAAAAAGCCCTTGTCGAAGCACATCCTTACGAGGAACCGGCCTACGACTTCTATCCCTTGCAGAATGAATGGACACAGGCAGGAGCGGGCATCGTAGGTGAACTGGAAGAACCGGAAACCGAAACCGATTTCCTTCGCCGGATAAAGAAGCTGTTCGAGGTGGGCTGTGTAAAACATTCGCGCATGACAGGACGCCTCATCCAGACTGTCGCCCTCTGTGGAGGAGCAGGAGCCTTCCTGCTGCCCAAGGCCGTAAGAGCCCATGCCGACGTGTTCCTGACAGGCGAAGTGAAATACCACGACTATTTCAGCTACGAGAACGACATTCTCATTGCAGAGATAGGACACTACGAAAGCGAACAATATACAAAAGATTTATTATATTCAATCATACGGGAAAAGTTTCCGACACTCGACGCCCAGCTGACGCGTGTCAATACCAATCCCATAAAATACTTGTAGAAAACTATGGCTAAAGAAGCAAAGAAAGATCCGAATGAATTGAGTGTGGAAGAAAAGCTGAAAGCACTCTACCAGTTGCAAACCATGTTGTCGGAGATTGACAAAATCAAGACACTGAGAGGAGAGCTTCCGCTGGAAGTGCAGGACCTGGAAGACGAAGTGACGGGTCTGAGCACACGCATCGAGAAAATCAAGGCTGAAATCGAAGAACTGAAGTCAAACGTAGCCAGCAAGAAAATCGAAATTGAAACTGCCAAGGCTTCTATCGAAAAGTACAAGAGTCAGCAGGACAACGTACGTAACAACCGTGAATACGACGTACTGACTAAGGAAATCGAATTCCAGAGCCTGGAAGTGGAACTCTGCGAAAAGCGTATCCGTGAATATACAGCCGGCATCAAGTCGAAAGAAGAGGAAATCGTAAAGAGCGAACAGTTGCTGGAAGAAAGAAAGAAAGACCTGGAAGTAAAGAAGAACGAACTGGACGAAATCATCTCAGAAACCAAGCAGGAAGAAGAAAAACTGAGAGAAAAAGCCAAGAATCTGGAAGCTACCATCGAACCACGTCTGCTTCAGGCTTTCAAGCGTATCCGTAAGAACTCACGCAACGGTCTGGGTATTACTTACGTGCAGCGTGACGCTTGTGGCGGTTGCTTCAACAAGATTCCGCCTCAGAAACAGCTCGACATCCGTATGCGCAAGAAAATCATCGTATGCGAATACTGTGGCCGTATCATGATTGACCCGGAACTGGCTGGTGTAGAAACAGAAAAGCATCTGGAAACAAAAATGAAATAAGCGTCAGACTTCCGTCTGACAGCAGAAGAAGGGATTCCGCTCAGGGGATTCCTTCTTTTTTTATGCACTATAAATCTGCATAACGGGGAATGTCCGGGAGAAAATAATACGTATTCCGTGCATAGTCGATACGGCAGCAGTAGTGACGAAGCCCGTTGCTCACCACCAGGTAATCCACCTTCAGCACCATGTTGTAACGGGTAATCTGGTCAAAGACAGCCTGCGTAATCTCCACCGAAGGAGCCTTGTATTCCACAATCATCTGCGGAGTCAGGTCGCGCCGGTAGAGCACCGTATCACAGCGTTTCTTCGTCCCGTTCAGGTTAATTTGTATCTCATTGGCCAACAGTCCTTGCGGATACCCCTTTTCCTTCAGCAGGAAATTCGTAAAATGCTGGCGTACCCACTCCTCCGGAGTCAGCGCTACATACCGGCGGCGAAGCACGTCAAATATCACGTTCTTTCCCTCTCGCTGGGCAATCTTGGCCTCAAAAGCAGGCAGGTTCAATGCAAACATAAGCGTTCTTCTATTACGAAGCAAAGATACTCCATTTTCTCAAAAGTACATAAAAGCTGAATTATTTTCCAAAAACCGAAGGTCTCCGGTAAGAGAAAATCCCAAATTCTTTTTTCTGTTTGCATTATTATTGTACATTTGCGTTTAAGGAAGATAATATCATCTTCCCAATATTTTATTTGGCAACACAAATTCTGAGAGCTAATGAAAACAAAAGAAGAAATCGTAGCAAACTGGCTCCCGCGTTATACCAAGCGGAAACTGGAAGACTTTGGTGAGTACATCTTGTTGACAAACTTCAATAAATACGTCGAAATCTTTGCCGAACGGTTCAACGTGCCCATTTTAGGACGCGATGCCAACATGATTTCGGCCCATGCAGAAGGCATGACCATTATCAACTTCGGCATGGGAAGTCCCAATGCAGCCATCATCATGGACCTGCTTAGTGCCGTACATCCGAAAGCCTGCCTGTTTCTGGGCAAGTGCGGAGGTATCGACAAGAAGAACCAGATAGGCGACCTGATTCTGCCTATCGCGGCCATCCGTGGCGAAGGAACATCGAACGATTATTATCCGCCTGAGGTGCCGGCTCTTCCGGCCTTTATGCTCCAGCGTGCCGTATCTTCGGCCATCCGTGACCACTCACGCGACTACTGGACCGGAACGGTGTACACCACCAACCGCCGCATCTGGGAACACGATGAGGAGTTCAAGAAATACCTGCTGAAGACCCGTGCCATGGCAGTGGATATGGAAACGGCGACTTTGTTCACCACCGGATTTGCCAACCACATTCCTACGGGTGCCCTGCTGCTCGTGTCCGACCAGCCCATGATTCCGGAAGGCGTGAAAACGGAGCAGAGTGACAGCATGGTGACCAAGAATTTCGTGCATGAACACGTAGAAATCGGTATCGATGCCCTGCGCATGATCATCGATGAAAAGAAGACCGTGAAACACCTGAAATTTGACTGGTAAACCGACGAAAATGGCAAAGGAAGTCACTTACGAAGAGATTGTACGCAACCTGAAGAACCGCATCTATGCGCCCGTATATTTCCTCATGGGCGAAGAGGATTACTACATCGACCGGATTGCCGACTACATCATCGACACCGTGCTCAGTGAAACGGAAAAGGAATTCAACCTGACCGTCACATACGGGGCCGATACGGATGTGGCTAACGTCATCAACGCCGCCAAGCGTTACCCGATGATGTCGGAATACCAGGTGGTAGTGGTAAAGGAAGCACAGAGCCTGAAACGCATCGAGGAGCTGGCTTTCTACCTGCAGAAGCCCCAGAAATCGACCATACTGGTGGTATGCTACAAGCACGGCAGCATTGATCGCCGGAAGAAACTGGCCGCCGAAATCGAGAAAAACGGGGTGCTGTTCGAATCGCGGAAGCTCAAGGACAGTCAGATTCCCGGTTTCATCTCCTCATACCTGAAGCGGAAGAAAGTGGAAATCGAGCCCAAGGCATCGGAAATGATGGCCGAGTTTGTAGGAGCCGACCTGAACCGTATGGCCGGCGAACTGGAGAAGCTTATCCTGACACTGCCGGAAGGCGCACGCCGCATCACACCGGAACAGATTGAGCGGAACATCGGTATCAGCAAAGATTACAACAACTTTGAGCTGCGGAGCGCACTGGTGGAAAAGGACGTGCTGAAGGCCAACAAAATCATCAAATACTTCGAGGAGAATCCCAAGAACAATCCGCTACAAATGACACTGGCCATTCTGTTCAACTTCTTCTCGAACCTGATGCTGGCCTATTATGCACCTGAGAAATCAGACCAGGGAATAGCGGCTCAGTTAGGCTTGAAAAGTCCGTGGCAGGCGAAAGAATACATGGCAGCCATGCGACGTTATTCAGGCGTAAAGGTGATGCAAATCATCCATGCCATTCGCGAATGCGACGCCCGGTCGAAAGGTATAGGCAATCCTTCCACGCCCGATGGAGAATTGCTGCGCGACTTGATTTATTTCATTCTTCATTAACCGAAACTGAATCTCTGAAAAGAGGAAAGCAATACGCTGTACAAGCGGCATACATCTGAAAAAGACCGGATGTATGCCGCTTTTTCGTTTTTCACGAGAATTGAAAAATCAGGAGGAGAATACAAATGGACGTCAAATTTTCAATTCTCACGAAGTTTCCCTACAAACGGTAAATTACAGATAGAAGTGGAAGGTACAAAATACAAATGTAATCACTTATTTGTGTAGAATTGGATGATTTACATTTGTATTTTGCCTATTTATCCGCCACAAATGTAAATTTTAGCAAACGGGTAGGGGAGATATTACACTGATACAATGCAATTTACAAGAATAAAGTGTTACTTATCTAAATGTAAACGAATAAATATAACATGCAGCTTTAAGAAGCATAATATACTGAATACCAGCATATTTTAGAATAATATCTACAAATCTGTTCAATAAAACGACCTGAAAGAGCGAATAAACTCTTATTTTTCCCATATATACACATGTATACAATTATAATATACTAATATCCAACCCAATAACCGACTAAACTAAAGTTAATTACAAATGTATTTACACTTGTATAAAAGCGTAAATGTACAATTGGAATGATATGATTTACACTTGTAACAATGTAAATTTAGATTTATAAATTTGCATTTCTAAATTTAAAGAATTACTTTTGTAATCAACAAACAAAGCCATTTCCATTTGTATATGAAGGACCGGATTCTAAAAGTCATGCAAAAAGAGGGTTTATCGAATGCCGAATTCGCCGAAAAGATAGGCATCTCCACCTCTTCACTGTCGCACATCTTCAGCGGGCGAAACAAACCCAGCCTGGAAGTCGTCATGCGCATCCATAAGGCATGTCCGTACATCAACATCAACTGGCTGCTCTACGGTGAAGGCGAAATGGAAGAAAGTGCTCCCGCCGTAACAGGCATGGACTTGTTCTCACAACCGCTCGAGAATCCGAAAAACACGACCGAAGAGCCGGCTCACTCCGATTTTCGCAAGGAGAACGAGGTTCCCACCGTGGTTTATCCGCCCAAAGAGATTATCAGAGAGGAAGTTAAGTACATCGAAAAGCCGCATCCGAAGATTACCGAAATACGTATTTTCTTCGACAACGGCACATACGAGGTATTCAAGCCCGAAAAATAAGTCCCCGAACGACAAAAGCACCCGCCAAGGTGTTAGGCATATAAAAGGTAAATTCGTATCTTTGCGCGAAAGAAACGAATTTACCTTTTTTTATATGAAGAAATACATCTTAGATTTGATAGTCACCGAGAACACTCGCCTGCACGCGAACTACGTTCTCATCAAGCTGACGCAAGAGGCTCCCTTGCCCGAAATGCTTCCGGGACAGTTTGCCGAAATCCGGGTGGACGGTTCGCCGACTACCTTCCTGCGTCGCCCCATTTCCATCAACTACGTAGATAGAGAGAAAAACGAAGTATGGTTCCTCGTCCAGCTTGTGGGCGACGGTACCCGTAAACTGGCTACCGTACAGAAAGGCGATACAGTAAACGTAGTGCTCCCGCTGGGCAACGGATTCACCATGCCGGCTTCTGCCGACACCAAGGTGCTGCTCGTGGGCGGCGGTGTAGGTACGGCTCCCATGCTCTACCTGGGCGAAGTGCTCCTGAAACAAGGATGCAGACCCACCTTCCTGCTGGGTGCCCGCTCAAAGAACGACCTGCTCCAGCTGGAACAGTTTGAAGCCCTCGGCGACGTGTACACTACCACAGAAGACGGCAGCATGGGCGAAAAGGGATACGTCACCATGCACAGCGTACTGAAAGCACAGAAGTTTGACATGATTTACACCTGCGGCCCGAAACCCATGATGATGGCAGTGGCCAAGTATGCCAAAGCAGAAGGCATCGAATGCGAGGTGTCACTGGAAAACACCATGGCCTGCGGCGTCGGAGCCTGCCTCTGCTGCGTGGAAAAGACAGACGAGGGACATGTGTGCGTATGTAAAGAAGGTCCGGTATTTAATATAAAGAAACTATTATGGCAGATTTAAGCGTAAACATCGGTAAATTGAACTTGTCGAACCCGGTCATGACCGCATCGGGTACATTCGGATATGGACTGGAGTTTCAGGACTTCGTGGACCTGGAAAAAATCGGAGGTATCATCGTGAAGGGAACCACACTTCACCACCGTGAAGGAAACCCTTACCCGCGTATGGCCGAAACACCCATGGGTATGCTCAATGCCGTGGGATTACAGAACAAAGGCGTGCATTATTTCGTGGACCACATCTATCCGCAGATTAAGGATATCCGTACGAACATGATTGTAAACGTGTCCGGCTCACAAGTGGAAGACTATGCGGAGACGGCTTCCATCATCAACGAACTGGAAAACATCCCGGCCATCGAACTGAACATTTCCTGCCCGAACGTAAAGCAGGGAGGTATGGCTTTCGGTGTAACTGCTCACGGAGCTGCCGAAGTGGTGAGCGCCGTGCGTAAAGTCTACAAGAAGACACTGATTGTAAAACTGTCGCCCAACGTGACAGACATCACCGAGATTGCCCGTGCCGTAGAAGGTGCCGGAGCCGACAGCGTGTCGCTCATCAACACCCTGCTGGGTATGGCCATCGATGCAGAAAAACGTCGTCCTATCCTGTCGACCGTGACCGGAGGTATGAGTGGTGCTGCCGTGAAACCCATCGCCCTGCGCATGGTATGGCAGGTAGCTAAAGCCGTAAACATTCCGGTAGTAGGTCTGGGTGGTATCATGAACTGGAAGGATGCCGTGGAATTCCTGCTGGCAGGTGCCACTGCCATCCAGATTGGTACAGCCAACTTCATTGATCCGGCCATCACCGTGAAAGTGGCTGAAGGCATCAACGACTATCTGGACCGTCACGGATACAGTTCCGTACGCGACATCATCGGTGCCCTGGAAGTCTGAAAACAAGGTTTTTCAAGGCCCGAAAACAGGCATAAGAAAACGTCCTTGCGTTCGTCACAAAACGCAAGGACGTTTTCTTTTAAACGCAAGTGCGTTTTACCTAAAACGTAAAGGCGTTTTAAATGAAACGCACTTGCGTTTTCCGGAAGGATGAAAATCAGGGATTTCCAAACACCAAATGAATTGGAGAATGACCCGAATATATCAATTATTCCTGACAGCATTGACAGATTAGCTGTAATAAAACCACACAACGCATTTTTTGTACACTTCCGAGTTGGAACAAATCAAATTCTTTTATTACTTTTGCAGAGTTCCACTCCGGCCATTTTCACTTGGAAAGCCGGAAGATAGAACAAAGACATATTGAAAGGCGTTTACTACGCTTTGGTTTTGACGTTCTGAAATCCTAGGAAAATTTCAAATTGTAAGTCAAGAACAAAGCAACGTAAATGCCCCATGGGTGTGTTATATCCATACCTGCTATACCCGATAGCCATAGGTGTATTCGTACGTCTGTGGTAGCTTCTGGTGTAGAGGTTTGTTATATACATATCGGCGTGGGGCTTCTGCGTTGCTCGTTTCGACTTACAGGGCAACATTCCTAGGAGCCTCAGAACGTGGAGCGAGCGACAGTGCAGGGCTTCACGCTTTTTTTATGCCTTAAAAACAGTTTTTGAATCACACAAAGGTCGCCGGAGTCCTGAGCCTTTCAAACGTTGTCGGACTGTGAGTACAAAGTTTTTCAACAACGAATCCGGCCATACGCTTTTCGAGAAACTGAAAGGCATCTCTTCCGAAATGGTCACCTTCGACCGCTTTTTAGCCGTGGTCGGCTTCTTCCGTTCCTCCGGTTATTTCAAACTACGGAAAGAACTGGGCGACATCTCCGAGATAAAGATACTGGTAGGAATCAATATCGACGATATTTTCCGCAGGCACAACAAAGCCTTGCTGATGCTGGCCAATGAAGAAAAAGCCAAAGCCGTCTATCGCGACGGATTCAAAGAAGACATCGTCCACGCCCACTATGCCCCGGATGTGGAAGAAGGCATCCTGCAAATGTGCGACGACTTGACGTCGGGCCGCCTGCAGATGCGCATCCACGCCACTAAGAATCTTCATGCCAAATTCTATCTCTGTCTGCCACAACACCACAGTGAACACAGCGACGGATGGGTAGTCATGGGGTCTTCCAACATTTCTGAATCAGGCCTCGGATTGTCGCAGGCCCCTCGCTATGAACTGAACGTGGCCATGAAAGACTATGACGACGTGCGCTATTGCTACGACGAGTTCAGAACCCTGTGGGAAGAAGCCGTTCCGCTTACCACAGACGACATAGCATCCTGCAAGGAACAGACCTATTTAGGTTATCAGCCTACCCCCTACGAACTCTATATTAAGGTACTGATTGATACGTTCGGCGACCAAGTAGAGGATGATTTCTCCCTGCAACTACCCGAAGGAGTAAAAGATTTGAAATACCAGAAAGATGCCGTAATACAAGGCTTCCAGATGCTGATGAAGCACAACGGACTCTTTCTGGCCGATGTGGTAGGACTAGGAAAGACTTTAATCGCCACCATGATTGCCAAACGGTTTGTCGAGGCAAACGGCCGGCACACCCACATCCTGGTCATCTATCCTCCAGCCCTCGAAGACAACTGGAAAAACACATTCAAGCAATTCGGTATCTACAAGCAAACACAGTTTATCACCAACGGCAGCCTGACGAAAGTGCTGGAAGGCTGCGACCAATACAAAGACAAAGAGGAGTTCAACCTGATTATCGTGGACGAAGCCCACGGATTCCGTAGCGACACTTCCGGGAAATATGATGAACTGCAAAAGATATGCAAGTCACCTTGCACCCATACAGGACAACTTAGAAGCAACCAAAAGAAAGTCATGCTCTTGTCGGCCACTCCGCTAAACAATCGTCCGGATGATTTACAAAACCTTTTGCTGCTTTTCCAGAACAGCCGTCATTGCACCATAGACGGTATTCCAAACCTAAAAGCTTTCTTCTCACCACTCATCCAGGACTACAACAAGGTGATGCGAGAACGTGACCAACGGAACGTGACCGCTGAAATAGACCAGATTTACGAGAAGATACGTAACGGAGTGATAGACAAGATTACCATCCGCCGTACCCGAAACAATATCCTGAACGACCCAGACTATCGGGCCGACATCCGCTCGCAAGGCATTATCTTTCCTGATATTCTGCCACCCAACGAACTGGAATACCAGATGAGTGCAACGACCAGCCGCCGTTTCTATGAAACGCTGAAACAGCTTACCGACGGAAAATCGTCGAGAAACCCCGGTGGTACAGGACTGGACTATGCCCGTTACCGCGCCGTTGAATTCCTGAGACCCGAATATCGGAGCAAATACAAGAATGCGGAACACATCGGACAAACACTGGCAGGCATCTACCGGGTGCACATGGTAAAACGCCTTGAAAGCAGTTTTCATGCTTTCAAACAATCCCTTCATACCTTGCTACGCATTACCACCGACATGATCAAGATGTTCCAAGAAAACAAAGTCATCATCGCTCCAGACCTGAAAGTGAAAGACCTGCAGGCAAAAGGCATGGAACTGGACCAGATTATTGAATACGCCATTACCAAAGGATATGTGGCCGAAGATATTGTCTTTGCTGCCGAAGCCTTTCTGCCTGAATTCCTTGAGATGCTCCAGCACGATAAAGAAATATTAGAGCGGCTGAATGCCGACTGGGATAAGGAAAAAGCTGACCCGAAATTCGACCTCTTCGCCCAACGGCTACAAAGCGAACTGATGAATCCCGAAATCAATCCGTCGGGCAAACTGGTACTGTTTTCCGAAAGCGTGGACACCCTGACATACCTCTACCGACGAATCACTCAGGAACTTGGAAGAAAAGACGTGCTCATGGTAACCGCTGCCAACCGCAACCGCCTGGGACAAACTATCAAGGAAAATTTTGATGCCAACTGGCTGACAGGCAGCAGAGAATACAATCTTATCCTGACTTCCGATGTATTGGCCGAAGGAGTGAACCTACACCGTTCCAATGTGATTGTCAATTACGATTCTCCCTGGAATGCCACCCGTCTGATGCAACGTATCGGACGCGTAAACCGTATCGGCTCTTCCGCTCCACACATCTACAATTACCTGTTCTATCCGTCCCGGCAGGGCGACAAAGAAATACAGCTTTACAAGAACGCCCTTGTCAAGCTGCAAGGCTTCCATTCTGCTTTTGGTGAAGATGCCCAGATTTATTCCCGCGAAGAAATCGTCAAGCAGTTCATGTTATTCGACAGTACCATTAAAGACCATATCGACAAGAAGATTATGCTCCTGCGAGAAGTCAGAGACCTCTACCATAATGACCGCAAACTCTACCACAAAATAAAATCACTGCCGATGAAGAGCCGTGTGTTACGCCACACAGGTAAGCATAGCGGCAAATCCATCATCTTTGTATCGTCCGATGTAAAGACCGAGTTCTACCTCGCTACAAAATCAGGGATAAAAGCTGTCGATTTTCTGGAAGCCGTTTGTTATCTGAAAGCCCGTCCGGAAGAGCAGGCCGTACCGTTTACCGATGACACTCTCCATTACCGCCATGTAAACGAAGCCCTTCTTCAATACCGGAAAGAGTACATAGAAGCTGCTGATACCGCTTCCGTCCATCGGCCAGACCTGGACCGGACTTCACAGGAAGCCCGCAATTTTCTACGCACAGTCAAACAGCAGGTAACGGATAGCGAACTCAAAGCACACTGCGACATATTGACAAGCTACATCAACGAAGGCATCTATGCCCAGCTACCCCGACATCTGAAAGCCTTGTCACGCGAATACAAAAACGACCGTGCCCGCATCCGGCAGGAAGAGTACAAACTTCAGACTTCCATCAGCCAATTGCTGGAAGAATACCGTACCCAAAACCGGGAAGAGCGTCAAGACCTGCAGGAAGTCTCAGACCCACAAATCATCATATCCGAAACATTCATCTAAAAATACCTCCTTATGGCATCTATTTACACCCATGAAACCTTGCGAAAAATGTTCCAGTCGGCATTCCAACTCGCTGAGTGGTATTCCTTTCTACAACACTTTTTCCATGCTACCGAACTGAAGAAAACTCCCGAAAGCATCCATACACCTCATGCAGAGGAAGAAGGACACTATATCGGCTGCATTGAAACTTCAGATTATTTCCGGATAGGTCTGTTCTGTTACCAAATTCGTAAAGGTTCAGTTGTCAACCGCCGTGTTGGACTCCGTAATTTGGTCAGGTCCTTCATCAATCCGCAATGGGGAGAATTTGATGCCGCCCTCGTGGTGTATGATAGTCACAACCACTGGCGGCTATCCTTTATCTGCGATATCAAAGAAGAATCCACAGCCCCCAAACGCTACACCTACGTATTCGGCAACAAAGACCTGCTGTACAGAACTCCGATAGAACGTCTGCTTTATCTCCAGAAAAAAGGCATCTCATTTGAGAACCTGAAAACGGCCTTCTCAGTGGAAGCCTTGTCCGATGAATTCTTCGACCGCTATCGCGAACAGTATGCCGACTTCATACAGTATGTCACCGGCAAACGCTTTGTCAAAGCCGGAAACAAGTGGGTGGAGAAGGTAGTCGGTTCTCCCAACGCCGCTTTAATGCAAGCCTTCGGACACGACGAAAAAAAGATACGCGACTACATCAAGAAAATGATGGGACGCATCACTTTCCTGCATTTCCTCCAACGTAAAGGCTGGATGAACGGAGACCTGAACTATATGCAACATTTGTTTGAACGTTCCCGCTATCAGGATGATTACCTGGACTCCGTGCTGGAACCCTTGTTTTTCGGCATCTTGAACACTCGTCCGCTGGAACGCGAAAAACTGTTCTGCCAGTATGGCTGGGACAAGTCCTTGTTGGCCGAGTGGAAAGACATTCCATACCTTAACGGTGGGCTGTTCGAACGTGATGCAGACGATGAGCCGGAGAGCGTGTTTCCTGCCGACTATTTCAGAAGGCTGTTCCAGTTTTTCAGTGAATACAACTTCACTATAGATGAAAATGACCCGAACGATGCCGAGGTGGGAGTAGACCCAGAGATGTTAGGTAAAATCTTTGAAAACCTACTGGAGGACAATAAGGACAAAGGGGCATTCTATACGCCCAAAGAGATAGTCCGCTACATGTGCCAGGAGTCATTAATAGCCTATCTGGAAACCCATACCACTTTGGCAAAGGACAAGGTTCGTGCCTTTGTCCTTTCACCAGAAGAGAGCCTGGCCGACATTCCCGATAACAAGAAATCCAAACTGCTTACTGCACTGGAAGAAGTAAAAATATGCGACCCGGCCATTGGCTCCGGTGCCTTTCCCATGGGACTGCTCAATGCATTGCTGCATTGCCGCGAAGCTTTGAGCGGAGAACGTTATGATCGTGCCGAACTAAAAAAGCAAATCATACAACGCAATATCTACGGGGTGGACATTGAAAAAGGAGCTGTCGACATTGCCCGTTTGCGCTTCTGGCTGTCTATAGTAGTAGACGAAGAAACTCCTTCGCCACTCCCAAATCTAGACTATAAGATTATGCAAGGCAATTCTTTAATAGAAAGTTTTATGGGAGTAGACCTGAGTAAACTTACTTATGAAAAGGAAAATAAAAAGGACAAAGGCGAAATTTCGCTCTTTGACAACGAGAAAAACCGTCTACAGAAAACAGTTTCCCAACTGCTGACCGCTTATTATTCTTGCACAGACCATACTCGTAAAGTCCGCCTGCAACAAGAAATATCCGCAACCATTAACCGTCAGCTGGAAGCAGGATTGATAAATCAAGCTATTCTCAATAAGCTAAAAGAGATTAACCTGGCTGAAAACAACCAGTTCTTCCTTTGGCATACTTGGTTCAGCGATGTATTCAACAGGGAAGAAGGGAAAAGCGGATTTGATATTGTGATTGGGAATCCGCCGTATATAGATTCTGAGACTATGACACAACTCGGACAAACTGAATTACGAGAATACATAGCACACCATTATAAATATATAAAAGGAAATTGGGATATATACATGGCTTTCCTCGAACTTGGATTAACTCTATCCACTTGCCTGTGTTTTATTACTCCAGACAAATGGCTATCTAAACCATTTGGCAGCAAATTTAGAGAATTTTGCATGGCTCCTAGAATGAGTAAAATAGTTCATACCGGGAATAAAACTTTTGAAAGTGCAATGGTTGATGCTATTATTACTCTCTTTATGAAAAAATCGGATAGCATCAGTACCTATAAATTTGATGGGAACAAGGATATTATATATATGAACACAATTCCTACATCTTCTCTCACAAAACCTTACTACATAGATTCACTATTTAGTGAAAATCACCATCTAATAAAGAAAATTGAAGATGGCAAAGCAATGCTACATACAATCGCCGAATGTGAAAATGCTTGTTCAACACATGACGCTTATGAATTGGCACCTTTTGTTCACAATCTCACATCTAATTTTAATGTCACCTACAATGAATTAAAAATCGTCAATACAGGTACAATTGATAAATTTTCTAATAAATGGGGCGTAAAAGAAATGACATATCTAGGTGCAAAATATATTTATCCAGTAGTCAACCGACATGAATTTCATAATCATTTTGGTAATGCCTATGTAAGAAAAGGGATGTCTCCTAAATTAATTTTTAAAGGATTGAACTTGCTTGATGGCTTCATTGATTTCCAAGGTTTATATATCCCTGGAAAATCTACCTTAGTCATTTGTTCTAATAATAGTGATAATTTAAAGTTTTTATGCGGTTTACTAAACTCAAGACTAGCAATATTCTACATCAAATCTAAATACGCATCAAGTAGTTATTGTGGTGGTATAACTTTTACTAAGGATATGATAAACAATTTTCCAATTCCAACACATAGTAACTTTAAAAATGGCATAGTAAAAGTTGTTGATAAGATTCTTACAGATGGATATTCAAAGGATTTAAACAATAATTTAAATGAGATAATATACTCAGGTTATAGTTTATCATCAACCGAGATAGAAACCATTGAACAGAACACAGCTAAATAAATGCTGTTCCACTATTACAAATTAACAATAATTAGTCTCATATAAATCTATAGATATTAAAGAAATACATCTAACTTTGTGTTGTAGTAATAATAATAAACATGACTGATCTAGACAAATTTGCGATAGCTCTTGATTCTTATATTACCTATATCAGAGAACATGATAAATGCTCAAACGAAGATAGGCACAATAAATATGTGGAATTCCAGAATACAATAGAAAATCTAAATTGCAATGATTTTAGATATTATTTCTATCGTGCCCATTATCTAAATGGTCAAAACCGAATGGATGAAGCCCGATACAATATAGATAAAGCTGTTAATCTTACTAAAACAATAAATAATTCTTTTTTTGCAACCGATGCCAATAGTTCGTATCTATTCGCCCCAACCCCCAATGAATCTAAATTTTTGGTAGAATTACCTCCTCTAAAAAAACAAATTGCAGATGTATATTCGTGTGCAGGAGAAATATATGCAAAAACTGGAGATGAACAAACTTCTCTGAAATACTATCAGATTGCTATGTACTATGATTCTTTTTTAAAATCTGAGTTTGAAACGCAACGTACGGTAACTGTTTTCTCCTTCAGGAGATTTAATGAATATTCATTATCAGATTTAATAAATAATACAATTACAGTAAGTCCATCAGTAAAAATGAATGATCCTTTGGATAGCATCATAAATCTATGGGGAGATGAAAATAAACTCGCGAATCAATGTGAAGACAAAAAACATCTAAAACCAATGTGTGCATCATTCAATTATTATCGAATACGCGCTTTTTGTCTAGGTAAAGGAAATTCTCCTATTAAAAATATTTTAATGTGGTCTCATTATGCAGGAGAACATACTGGTTTTTGCATAAAATATAAATTGTCCAATCATTTTATAACACAAGAGGAGAATCAAAATCATGAACATATGTATCTAAAAAAAATTTCCTATACAAATAAAAAAATTGATATTTCCGTACCATCTATTAATTCCAATCTGGCTTTTGCTACAAAAAAGTTAGATTGGAAATACGAACATGAGGTTCGTCTTATTGTATATAATCCTAATAAAGAGGAATCATTTTACGGAGTAACCTTAGATAATGAATCTGAAATCGATTCTATATTCTTCGGATATAGATGTCCAGATGCTACGATTAATACCATTAAGAATATATTTAAACGGCAGACAAAATCCCTACCTAAATTTTATAAGATGACTTTAGATGACAAAAACATCTACAAACTAAAATATATCAAGATATAAGAAGTCTATACAATGAAAGCTCCGAACTATTCTCGTCAAAAGATGACGAGAAAAATTAATTATTTGCGTCACATTGTGAAGATAAGGTACTTGTTCGCAAAAATAGAATTCACAACCCACTCAACTTCTCATCAAATTCCCTGCATTCCCAATAATGGGTTTCTACATCAGGAATACCATCCATGATATGAGCTGATAGTTGATTACAAAGTATCTTAAGATTGGAAGAAGAACCAGCCAAAGCTGTAAGATTTGAATGAATATCGGCTAAGCCGTCTTCTTCTAAGGAAATATCCGACAGCAGGATAAAGACAATCCGGCAATCATCAAATGCTGAATTATCCTTACAAATCTGTTTGCAAATCGAGATACTATCTGCCAGTTTTTGAGGTAAATCAGATTCATATTTCTGTGCCTGTTTACGTATGGATTTTTCTGTTCCTTTATTTGAAAGCAGTAAATCCCAACTCTTTAATTCTACAAAACACAGATATGAACCTGTAGGGGATTCGGTCAAAGCATCAACCGATTTTCTGGATTCTATCCCCATCGCTTTATCTGCCTCCTTTTTTACAGTATCAAAATCGATGACATCAGTTTTTGAACCCGCAATCGAGCACATATATACCTTCCTTTTGGAAGGCGCACATGCACTATGAAGATTACAAATCACAGTATCGCAACCAGCGAGATATCCTTTTATTCTGTTATATATTTCGGAAGAAGTCATTTCAAGCCGTTTCTTACTGCATCTACATTCATTATTTCCCGTAATGGAGCTGCCAATAAAGTAAAAACTTGATTCAAATCATTGGTTACATCCTTGAATTTGGAAAGCCCCGTATCAGAACTCTGTTCTGCCATATAATATACTACGTCTTTTTCAACTCCTCTAGCTGCTGCAAAATATCTCAATCCCTGTATAAAATATGGACTGTGCGAACTGACGACAATAGGAATTCCTTTGGTTACCAGTTCAACAATAAATTGACAAAAACTTATCTGCCACTCCGGATGCAGATGGATTTCCGGTTCATCCAAAACGAGCATTTTCGATGTGGAAATACTATCTGTCTGTAACAGACGTAAAAGAACGCCAAAAGATTTGATGCCGGAAGCCACACTTACCGCTGGAATGGAAATACCGTTTCTAAGAAAATATAATTGTTTTGTCTTCTCATCCACCGTAAAATTTCCTCCTATCAATTGTCTTATTTCATCCAATTGTGGCTGGTAGTTATTTGATTGGAATAATCCCAACAAATCTTCAGCCGTATTGAGAATCTTTTCGGCCATATCACCCAAATGATAGGGAATATTGCCTTTTTGCAAAGAATTAGAAATTCCACGGAAAGATTTTGTGGGTACAGAACTTGACATGCGCAACGTATCGAGTATATGCAAATAAACTGGGGATTCTACGTATGTTATATCCTCAATAGATGAGTCTCCCCATAACTTAATATCTGATATTTTCCCATTCTCAAAAGTGAGATTTATGTCACTACCGTCGGCATCTGTCGTATCATCATGAAAATAAATACTGGAATGGGTGGTACCGTATGAACTTAATGGCTCCATAAACTCACTTCTTGATATAATGTCAAATTCTCTCTTTACAGCCAAAACGGGGTTCTCCAGTTCTGAGAGATTTTGCTGGATTTGTGTGAATTTATCGTTTAATATAGCTGCCTGCCGATTCGTGAATCCACATTTAATTGCTTCTTTCTTGATAGTTTCAGCCAATACTTCTACTGTAAGATTTTTCTCGACCAAATCAATACTTGTCGACTGGATATCTTGTAAAATTTGAACATTGTTATAGTGACTGAACAATCTCTTGACAGAAAACAAATGAGAGTTTACAAACTGCAACGTCTTGAATTTATCTACTTGCTTTACATTATTGGTTGCCTTGAGCAGAGAAAATAAGACTTTACCGATTGAACTTTTACCAGAATCGTTCTCACCGGTTATCACTGTAAGTCCACCAAGTTCAATGTCTGCGCTTTCAACCTTTAAAATATTCTGTAACTGAAGTTTCATCTTTAAATTATATCAGAGAGTCTATTGCAAATGTAAAAAAAATAGCTTACAAAACAAATACAGCCAGTCCATTACGATTTATCCCAATTTAAGATTTTTCTTTATTTCCCTTCCAGCAAATCCGGACGCAAACGCTGGGTCCGTTCAAGCGACTGCTGAAACTCCCATTCACGAATCTTCGCTTCATGGCCGGACAACAAGATGTCGGGCACCTTCCAGCCGTTGTATTCTGCCGGACGCGTGTACACCGGAGGAGCCAGCAGGTTGTCCTGGAACGAATCGGACAAAGCCGACTGCTCATCGGAAATCACTCCCGGAATGATGCGGACAATCGAATCGGCAATCACCGCTGCCGCCAGCTCACCGCCCGTCAGCACATAGTCGCCAATGCTGATTTCCTTCGTGATGAAATGCTCGCGAATGCGGTAGTCGATGCCCTTGAAGTGTCCACACAGAATAATCAGGTTCTGCGACAGCGACAGCGTGTTGGCCATCTTCTGGTTGAACTGCTCGCCGTCGGGTGTCGTGAAAATCACCTCGTCGTAATGACGTTCCGCCTTCAGTGCAGAGATACACCGGTCAATCGGCTCAATCTTCATCACCATGCCGGCACATCCCCCGAACGGATAATCGTCCACCTTACGGTAACGGTCGTACGCGTAATCGCGCAGGTTATGGATGTGAATCTCGGCAATTCCTTTCTTCTGAGCACGGCTCATGATGGAGTAATTGAAGAATCCTTCAATCATTTCCGGCAATACGGTTATAATGTCTATTCTCATTTGTCTGCGATTGTTTTTTGCAAAAGTACGAATATTTTTGCTACTTTTGCATGAAACATTACGCTTTAATGTCATGACAGAAATAGAAAGAATCGACCAGCTGCGTGAAGAGTTACACACGCATAATCATAACTACTACATTCTCAATGCACCAACCATCAGCGACCAGGAATTCGACCGGCTCATGCGCGAGCTGCAGGATTTGGAGGCGAAACACCCCGAACACTACGACGAGAACTCGCCGAGCGTGCGCGTGGGCAGCGACCTGAACAAGGAGTTCCGCCAAGTGGAACACAAGTATCCTATGCTCTCACTGGGCAACACGTATTCCGAGACAGAGGTGCGGGAGTTCTATGAACGTGTGCGAAAGGCACTGAACGAGGACTTCGAAATCTGCTGCGAGCTGAAGTTTGACGGTACGTCCATCTCGCTGACCTACGAAGACGGACGACTGGTGCAGGCGGTGACGCGTGGCGACGGTGTACGGGGCGATGACGTGACGGACAACGTGAAGACCATCCGTTCCATTCCGCTGCGTCTGTCAGGCGAAGGCTATCCCCGCCGGTTTGAAATCCGCGGTGAGATTCTGATGCCGTGGACGGTGTTCGAGGAACTGAACCGTGAACGCGAGCAGCGTGAGGAACCGCTTTTTGCCAACCCACGCAATGCGGCTTCGGGTACGCTCAAGTCACAGAACTCAGCTGTAGTGGCTTCGCGCAAGCTGGATGCCTACCTATACTATCTGTTGGGCGAGGAACTGCCGCACGACGGGCATTATGAAAACTTGCAGGAAGCGGCACGCTGGGGTTTCAAGGTGTCGTCGCACATGCGCAAGGCCCGTACGCTGGAAGAGGTATTCGACTTTATCAACTACTGGGATTTGGAGCGCAAGAATCTGCCGGTGGCTACCGACGGCATTGTGCTGAAGGTAAACTCACAGCGCCAGCAGCGCAACCTGGGTTTCACGGCCAAGTCGCCGCGCTGGGCCATCGCTTATAAATTTCAGGCGGAACAGGCTTGCACCAAACTGCTGAAGGTGACGTATCAAGTGGGACGTACGGGAGCAGTAACCCCCGTAGCCAATCTGGAACCGGTTCAGCTTTCGGGTACGGTGGTGAAACGTGCTTCTCTCCACAATGCCGACATCATCGAGTCGCTCGACCTGCATTTGGGCGATATGGTGTACGTGGAAAAGGGCGGCGAAATCATTCCGAAGATTACGGGAGTGGATAAGAACGCACGTCCGGAAGGAAGCGAGAAGGTAACTTTCATCACACACTGTCCGGAATGCGGCAGCCGACTGGTACGCTACGAGGACGAAGCCGCACATTACTGTACGAACGAAGACGGTTGCCCTACACAGATAAAGGGCCGCATCGAGCATTTCATCAGCCGTCGTGCCATGAACATCGAAGGACTGGGACCGGAAACCGTCGACCAGTTCTATCAGGAGGGACTGATTCACGATGTGGCCGACCTCTACACGCTGCAAGCTGCGGACATCTGCCGCCTGAACCGCATGGGAGAAAAATCGGCCGAGAACATCATACAGGGAGTAGAGAAATCGAAGACCGTTCCCTACGAGCGTGTCATCTTTGCACTGGGCATCCGCTTTGTGGGCGAAACCGTGGCCAAGAAAGTGGCACGTGCGTTCCGCTCCATCGACGACCTGAAATCGGCTACGCTGGACGACCTGATTCACGTGGACGAAATCGGCGAAAAGATTGCACAGAGTATCCTGCGTTATTTCCACAGCGAGAAGAATCTCCAGCTCATCGAACGCCTGCGTGAAGCCGGAGTGCAGATGGCCATCAGTGAGGAAGAGACAGCCGGACAGACCGACAAGCTGCAAGGCCAGTCCATCGTCATCAGCGGCGTATTTGCCCGCCACTCGCGCGACGAATACAAGGCACTTATCGAAAAGCATGGCGGAAAGAACGTGGGCAGCATCTCCAAGAAAACAAGCTTCATCCTGGCCGGAGAGAATATGGGCCCCAGCAAACTGGAAAAAGCAGAAAAACTGGGCATCCGCATCGTAAATGAAGAGGAGTTTCTCGGAATGATCGGCGAATAAAGTGCCAGTCCTTTACAAATTATTTATAAAAGGCAAAAAAACGATTAAATCTATAGGTTAAATTGAAAATATTCGTACTTTTGTACACTTGTTAAAGTGATTATATTTCATTTATGATAGTAAGAAGACTGAAAGGAATGGGGGTAGCTCTGATTACTCCCTTCAAGAGCGACGGTAGCGTGGATTATAACGCGCTGGTACGACTCGTTGAATATCAGGTACAAAATGGGGTGGATTTTCTCTGTGTACTGGGTACCACTGCGGAAACACCGACACTGACTGAGGAAGAAAAAAGACAAATCAAGAAAGTGGTGATAGAACGCGTCAACGGTCGTGTGCCAATTTTGCTGGGCATCAGCAGCAACTGCACGCAGACGGTGCTCAACACGCTGAAAAATGAGGACTTCACAGGAGTGGATGCCGTACTGGTGGCCGTTCCTTATTATAATAAACCTTCACAGGAAGGCATTTACCAGCACTACAAGGCCATTGCCGAAGCTACAGATCTTCCGGTAGTGCTTTACAATGTGCCGGGACGTACCGGTGTGAACATGACGGCCGAAACAACCTTGCGTCTGGCACGCGACTTCAAGAACATCGTGGCTATCAAGGAAGCATCGGGCAACATTACACAGATGGACGATATCATCAAGAACAAACCGGAGAATTTCGACGTAATCTCGGGCGACGACGGTATTACCTTCCCGCTGATTACCTTGGGAGCCGTGGGCGTTATCTCCGTTATCGGAAATGCCTTTCCGCGTGAGTTCAGCCGCATGACACGTCTGGCACTGGCCGGCGATTACAACAATGCGCTGACCATCCATCACCAGTTTACGGAGCTGTTCAAGCTGCTGTTTGTCGACGGTAACCCTGCCGGAGTGAAAGCCATGCTCAGCATGATGGGAATGATTGAGAACCGTCTGCGCTTGCCGCTGGTTCCTACCCGCATCACTACTTACGAACAGATGCGCCGCATACTGGATGAGCTGAAAATAAAATGCTAAAAAAATCACGGCAGAGTCCTGCCGTGACCGCATAAAAAAAGAGATTTCAAATCTGTACAGAACCTGTCTGATTTGAAATCTCTTTGCTTTTTGTTGTATCCAAAGTCATCTTCTTCAAAGGGCGGGCATCAATTTTCTGCCTGATGCAGAAGCGATGCCAGTTCGGAGGGAGTTACATTCTTTGCCACAATGGCTCCACGGTCGTTCACCAGGTAATTGATGAATCCGTGCTTCAGGTCGTACGACTTGAATATCTCCGAATTTTCACCTTCCATTTCCTGATAGACGTTATCGCTGATACCGTCCTGGCGAACCGCAGCGTTGAATACCGACTGGTAGCGGTCGAACGAAATGGAAATCATCTCAACACGGGCGTCGTCCGAAACCACATTGTGCAGTCTGGCATTGCGTGTACGCGATGCGGCGTCGTAACTGGCCCAAAAGCTCAGCAGGATGTAATTGCCTTTTGCGGCTTGCAGGCTGAGCGGCTGCTTTTCTTTTCCGAGCACTAACTCCGGAGCCTGAGCCCCAAGCGGAAGTTTCTCGGTGGGAGTCTTTCTCTTGTCAAATGACAGAGAAATGAAGGAACTGAATACTAATACAACAAAAAACCACTTTACATTTTTGAGCATGTAATTTGATTTTAGTTAATACTATCCGGTACTGTGTCCTTACAGTGATTTCCTGCCCGGAACATTACTTCTGTGGCCGGAACAGCAGGACTGCCCGGCCACGTGAATCTGGGAAATCCGTTGCAAATATACGGTTTATTTCCCTAAAAAGTTCAGTAAAATCTAATATTTTATGTTTTTAAGCATAATTTTTAAGTTTCATCTGAAGCATCTCCCCATTTTCTGCCACATAAACGTACTTGTCGGCCCCACGGTCTTCCACTTCTATACGGTAGTAATTTCCGGTTTCTGTTTCAAAGAAATCCACATCGTCGACCTCCATTCCGCTTCCTGACAAATCGGCCAAAGCTTGACGTACGCCTTCGGGAAGGGTACTGTATTCGCGCTCTTCTATCTCGTATGTAGTATGCATCCAGGAAAGAACTCCATCAGCCAGTTTGTAGTACACTTCTTTCTGACGGCCACCGTCGCTAATTTCCACTTTGATACCTCCTTTTTCTTCTTCAATGTCCAGAATCACAGCCTGAGGATATTTTGTCTTTACCAGCTCCTTCACCTCCGATGTCTGTCCGGGAGTTACCGGAGTATGTTCTCCCCATTCTGCTTCTTCACGAATCAGCGTGCCATCTTCCAGATAGGTAAGTTCATATTCCTTCTCACCCGATTCCACTTCAATGACGTAAATCACGCTGGCATCGGTTTTCTCAATCTTGTCCACATCATCTACTCTCCATGATGCGTATGCACCGGTTTTAAATGCATCTTGCACAGTTTGCGGTAATTGAGCAAAAGGAATGTCATATTCCGTCATCACCCATACACCGTCGGGAGTAAACCATGCTTTGTTCTCATACCCGTTATCTGCAAACTCAGCTTCATAGAACTGACCTTTTTGTTCCCAGTCCACTCTCGATACATTCGGGTATCGGGTATCAAAAGCTTCTTGCAGGTTTGCCGAAACTTGCAAACGGTCGTCATCATCTTTATCACAGCTCTGCAGGCCGACTACACCTAGTGTCATCATTGCCCAAAATACAAACTTCTTCATAATTCAGTGTCCCTTTTTTCTTTTGTTTGTGACAAAGGTCTGACACAATTCTGAAAAGATTTTGAAATAATCTGCGAAGTTGGAAAAAAAATGAGATTTCGCGTGCCCAGTCTATTTTTATCACTATATTTGGGGCACAACAACTTAGCCTATTTATATATGATATATATACACCGCATTCTTGTGATCTTTTTCTGTCTGTTTTTCTCCACTGTATCGGCTCAGAAAGTGGGACTGGTACTCAGTGGGGGCGGAGCAAAAGGTCTGACACACATCGGCATTATCCGTGCACTGGAAGAAAACAACATCCCCATCGACTATGTCACGGGTACTTCCATGGGCGCCATCATCGGTTCGCTGTATGCCATGGGCTATTCGCCGGACGACATGGAAAAGCTCATCAAATCGGAAGATTTCAAACGATGGTATTCCGGAGGGATACAGGAAAAATACATCTACTATTTCAAACGGAATCCGCCTACACCGGAGTTTATCAATATCCGTGTATCATTGAAGAATCCGCTGCACAAGGTAAAAACACAGTTTCTGCCTTCCAGCGTGGTCGACCCGTTGCAGATGAACCTGGCATTCGTGGAACTGTTCGGACAGGCTACTGCGCTCTGCCGGGGGAACTTTGATAATCTGTTCATTCCTTTCCGCTGCGTAGCTTCCGATGTGTATAACAAACGTCCAATCATCTTCAAGGAAGGTGATTTGGGAGATGCCGTGCGTGCTTCCATGAGTTTCCCTGGCATGTTCAAACCCATTGAAATAGATTCCGTACTGGCGTATGACGGAGGAATATATAACAATTTTCCTGTTAATGTAATGACGGAAGACTTTCATCCGAACATCATTATCGGTAGCGTGGTAAGTTCCAATCCCGGGAAACCGCAGGAGGGAGACATCATCGGACAGCTGGAAAGCATGATCATGCAGAAAACAGATTACTCCGTTCCCGATTCTACGGGCATCCTGATGACCTTCAAATACGATGATGTGAACCTGATGGACTTCAACCGCTTTGACGAACTCCACGACATCGGCTATAAGCGTACCATGGAACTGATGGATTCCATCAAGAACCGGATATCGCGCCGTATGGACTATCGCTTGCTGGAGAAGGAACGCATGGCATTCAAAAAGAAAATGCCTGAATTCCGCTTCCGCAATATCATTATTCATGGAGCAAACGACCAGCAGAAAAAATACATCCGTAAGGAATTCCATAGCGAAGAAGACGGCACATTCTCTCTGGAAGAGCTTCGGAAAGGATATTTCCGCCTGATGTCATCCGATAATATGATTTCTGAGATTATTCCTCATGCGGTATATAATCCCTACGAAAACGATTTTAATTTGGATTTGAAAGTACGTATGAAGGATGACCTCTCTCTGAGAGTAGGAGGAAACGTTGGCTCAAACGGAGCCAATCAGGTATATATAGGAGCCACCTACCACAACTTGAACAATTTATCCAAGGAATTCTCACTGGATGGGCAGCTGGGACAAATCTACAACAACTTGCAACTATCCGGACGTATTGACTTGCCAACCCGGTTGCCGACTTCGTATCGTCTGGTTGCTTCCTTATCTACCTTCGACTACCTGAAGCAGGAAAAACTGTTGAGCAAAGGAAATACTCCGATCTTCAACAAACAAAAAGAAGAGTTTGTCAAGTTGTTTGTATCCATGCCTTTCCTGAGCAGGCAAAAAGCAGAATTCGGTATCGGGGTAGGCCAGTTGGAAGACCAATACTTCCAAACGAACGTCATTGACTTTAGCTCAGACGTACGCGACGCCAGCAAATATACCATATTTGGCGGTTCGGTTGCATTGGACGGAAATACACTTAACAGCCGGCAGTTTGCCACTTCCGGACGGCATGAAAGACTTGCCGCACACATTTATACTGGGGTGGAACGGTACTATCCAGGAAACGAAGATCCCGCCTATACGGAAAACTATAAATACATCCAATCATGGCTGCAAATAGCCTATGAACTGGAAAAGTATCATACACTCAACCCTCATTTCTCGCTAGGAACCTACCTGAAGGCCTATTATTCTTCGCGTAACTTTAGCCACAATTACCGGGCTACCATGATGCAGGCTGGAGAATTTGCACCTACGGCTCACAGTAGAATCACCTACAACGAAGCATTCCGGGCTAATCAGTTTGTAGGAGCAGGTGTATGTCCAATCTACCAGTTCAACAGCGTGCTTCAGGTAAGACTAGGCATGTATGGATTCGCACCGATTTTCCCCATTCGGGAAGAAAGTGGTAAAGCACGCTATGGAAAAGTGTTCTCACAGTTCGAATATATGGGCGAACTGAATCTGGTAGTCAGACTTCCTTTCGGCTCCATATGTGCCTACCTAAATCACTATAGTTCACCGAGTAACAACTGGAATTTAGGCCTCACACTAGGCTGGCAGATATTTGGAAGTCGGTTTATGGAATAATTTTTATTGAAAAAAATCGCAGAAATATTTGGAAGTTTCGTACAAACTCCATACCTTTGCACCCGTCAAACAAAAAGGACATGGCCGCGTAGCTCAACTGAATAGAGTAGCTGACTACGGATCAGCCGGTTA
>OGML01000871.1_pt1 | contig 29364 bp, 19 predicted proteins | sample 1572951 | NCBI WGS metagenome assembly OGML01 (sample SAMEA2581883, study PRJEB24529) | metagenome | biome: Human gut stool | place: China | collected 2011 | reverse complement strand
CATTTCCTCATTGCTGAATTTATAGTTCGATGCCATTATTCATCACCCAGATACACTATAGCATATCTGGTAAGACGGCTAAAGTGTTTTACTAGATTTTAGTATAAGTAGAGCAATTTCCCATTGGAATTCTCCAGCCAGTCAGCAATAACAGAATTAATATGATTATCTTCACTATTAAACCTATATCCAACAACCACTAAACAATCACGTATAATTAAAACCATCTCGAAAGGGTAATCTCATTGTCTGGACACCGGCATACAAGACGGCTGGGAGGAGTACGAATCTCGGGTGCTTGTAGAATTGGTGGACCGGTCGAAACTCGCAGAACCGGTCGTTCTCATAGCAGACCGCGGCCATGAGGCGTACAACAACATGGCGCACATAGAGCAGAAAGGTTGGAAATATCTAATCCGCGTAAAAGACAGGCAGGGCATACTTTCAGGGCTTAGGCTGCCTGATGCGCTGGAATTTGCCGCAGTTTTCAGTACCGGATGATTTGAGGTTGTTTATATTCATTTTCCGCGGAGGAAACTCCGTGCTTTTGCTGTGCCCTTTTTCTGATGTATGTGTTTACGAAACCGCCTCCGAGATTCTCTCCCGGGGGCGGCTACGTTGGGGGCGATCATAATGAGATTTAGACATTGCCGGTGGTTTTCTTTATACAACAATACGGTTCAAGACCCGGCTGGCTGCCGTGCATTGAACCGTAAATACATTGTAATAGGAGGAGGGTGCAATATCAAGAGAGTATAAAATAGCTGTAAATACTCAAGAACAGCAAACGCGAATAATTGCACTTTTTTATTATATATCAGGATATAATTATTCTGGATTGTATAATGAAATCTGATAATACAAATGAAAATAAATGAATTTTCCGAAAAAATGATGAAACTCGAAATAATATTATGCTATAAAATATAATAATATCTTCTTGAAAAAGGGTACGGCGTGGTTTAACATAATAATGAAAATGCTCAATATTTAATGAAATATGGGAGAAAAATTTGTGCATTTTTAAATTTTTAAATAATGGATGGAGGAACTGGAAATGAAAAAGGCTTTATGTTTGCTGCTTGCAATGCTCATGATTTTAGCAATTTGTGCGTGTGCAGCAAAAGAACCAGCGACTGCTGCGCCAAACAGTGAGAACAGTCAATCTACAACAAAGGAAAATGCTGATAGCACCGATCTGCCGGACGAGTCCCAAGAAAACGCAGTGACCGTGGCAGACCCTTTTGGAAAATACGAACCAAGCATTGATATTACCACTATGATGTTGGAGGATAATATCCGCAATGTGCCGGAAAACATGACGATGGACAGCAATCCGTGGATTGACCTGTTCAAGGAGTATGGCATCAATGTGTCTTATAAAATCTCCGGCTCTGCATCAGATCTTGATACCAAGCTCAATATGGCGATTGCAACCGAGGATTTGCCTGACATTATGCAGGTTACTGCATCGCAGTTTCAAGAACTGAGTGAAGCGGGATATCTTGCGGATCTGACAGAGGTTTTCGAAACCTATGCGTCTCCGGAAACCAAGGCTATGTATATGCAAGACGGCGGCATTATGATGCAAAATGGCTACGTTGATGGAAAACTGGTTGGTCTTGCTTTGCCGCAGGGTTATCAGGACTTTATTCCGATTGTCTCTATTCGTTCTGACTGGCTTGAAGAATGCGGCCTTGATGCACCGAAAACCATGGACGAACTGTGGAACATTGCAAAGACATTCAAGGAAAAAAATGTTGGCGGTAATTGTTCCATTGGTATCGGCATGACAAAGAATGTCCTTGATTTGCTGACGCCGACGATTGGCTTGTTGAATGGCTATCATGCGTATTATAACGTGTGGATTGAGCAGGACGGTGAGCTTGTCAACTCAACCATCCAACCGGAAATGAAAGAGGCACTTGCTGCCCTGCACGATAAATATGAAGAAGGTCTAATCGACCCTGAGTTTGGCACAAAGGAAAATGCACAGCTTATGGAGGATGTTATGGCCGGTCGGTGCGGCATTGTTGTTTCCCACTACTGTGCGCCGTTCGATCTTTTGAATGCTGTGGCAGATGGGCAGAAATGGGAATTCTTCTCTGTTCCTTCTGCTGATGATGATCCGGTTCTTGCTCAGTTTAGCTTGGCCTTTAGCGGTGCGCTGTGCGTCTCTGCTGCTTGCGAGCATCCGGAAGCCATGATTGAGATGCTGAATATCTTCACAAAGTATGTTGCAGAAGATCCTCAGACCTACAATGACAATGCAGTTCGCAACTTCGCATATCCGACGATCACATCCGCAATCAGCGGAAACAACGATATTCACAAAGAATATCTTGAATTCCTCGAGACTGGCGTAACACCGGTTACGACAACACAGGGTTATGAAAGTACCGTCGAAGCGGCTGAGAAGTATCGTCTGAATCAGGATATTGATGGCTATACCATGTGGGGCGTATTCGGGCCGGAGGGAACGGAAGTCCAGGTTTCCAAGGCAATTGAAAACAATGCCTATATGATTGATGCGTTCACTGGCGCGCCGACAGCTAGCATGATCGAGTACAGTTCTGTCCTGAAAACCTTGACAGAACAGATCGTAACAGATATCATTTGCGGCGTGAAGTCTGTCGATGCATTTGATGCATTTGTTGAGAGCTGGAAGCTGAACGGCGGCGATGCTATTGCTGCGGAAGTAAACGCATGGTATCAGGCAAAGACTTCAAATTGATGGATAAGCGGAATTAAAAACCATACAGGGGTGCTACATCATGCAGCACCCCTGTAGCGTTCAGGGCGTAAAAGACGGGTGAGAATATGAATATGAAATTGCAAAAATCAAAAAAGGATCCATCATGCAAACGTTTGCGCAGAAAAGAGGAGATGCCGCTGCATCTTATGCTGCTGCCCGGATTGATTGTTGTGTTGATTTACAACTACGGGCCGATGGGTGGACTGATTATGGCCTTTGAAAATTACAAGCCAACGAAAGGCCTTTGGGCATCTGCGTGGGTTGGGCTTGGAAATTTCAAGCGGTTGTTTGCCTATCCGGATATTGAAAATGTTTTTTACAACACGATCTATATCGCAGTATTTAAACTGCTGCTGGGAATTCTCGTTCCGGTTATTTTTGCCCTACTTTTAAATGAAATAAAGAACAGACTGTTTTCAGGGTATGTACAGACTGTGACCTGTTTGCCGTATTTTCTGTCATGGGTCATCCTCGGCGGAATTTTTACGAGCATTCTTTCTCCGTCAAATGGCATCATAAATGAAGTCATCCGATTTTTTGGCGGAGATCCAGTCTATTTTCTCGGAAGCAATGACACGTTCCCATGGACATTGATCATTACCGACACCTGGAAGAATTTTGGATACAGTTCGATTGTATATCTTGCGGCCATGAGCAGCATTGATCCGGCTTTGTATGAAGCGGCTGAGATGGATGGCGCAGGAAAGATCAAAAAAATTCTCCATGTCACATTGCCAGGTATTTTGCCCATGATTTTTGTTATGAGCGTTCTATCACTGGGCAATGTATTGAACGCAGGTTTCGATCAGGTATTTAATCTCTATAGTCCGCAGGTTTATCAGTCCGGTGATATCATCGACACGTTTATTTATCGGTTGGGAATTGAAGATGCGCAGTACAGTATGTCTGCGGCAGTCGGACTGTTAAAATCCGTGATTTCATTGATCCTAATATCCATTGGCTATAAACTGGCTGAGAAATATGGAGATTACAAAGTATTTTAAGGAGCAGACAAATGAAAATGAAGCAAAAAAAGCAGGTTGATCTTTTTTCCGTGATCAATGTTGTTATCCTGACAGGTTTGTCACTCCTTTGCCTGATGCCGATCATCAATGTGCTGGCGATTTCGTTTTCTGAGCGTGCTGCTGTAGAGGCAGGGAAAGTTGTCTTCTGGCCGGTCGATTTTACAACGGCCGCATACGAATATGTTCTCAAAGACCGCGGATTTCTGGATTCCCTGATGGTCAGTATTGCGCGTGTCATCGTAGGGCCTGTGTTAAATTTGGTTTTGTGTATTCTTTGCGCGTATCCGCTGTCCAAATCTGATGCAAGGTTCCGGGCAAGAAAGGTTTACGTTTGGATTTTTCTGTTTGCGACGCTGTTCAACGGTGGCCTGATCCCAACCTACATGGTTGTTAAGAAAACCGGACTGATCAATTCTTTCTGGTCCCTGATTATTCCGGGCGCAGTTCCGGTAACGTATGTGATCATGATGATGAATTTCTTTCGCAGTCTGCCGAAAGAGCTTGAAGAGGCTGCTTTGATCGATGGCGCAAACCAGTGGCAGATTTGCTGGCGTGTGATCGTTCCTCTGTCGAAGGCATCTATTGCAACAATCACCCTGTTCTGCATTGTCAGCCATTGGAATGCATGGTTTGATGGTATGCTTTATTTTAATACTAGCGATGGACAGCCACTTGGCACATTTCTTCATAATATGGTTGTCAATTCCGGGCTGGATGTCATGAAGAGCACCACGGACGTAGAGACGCTTGCGCAACTGATGAAAGTTTCCAGTCAGACAACAAAAGCAGCACAGATATTCCTCGCTATGCTGCCGATTTTGATTATCTACCCATTTATGCGCAAGTATTTCACAAAGGGCATTGTCATGGGCAGTGTAAAAGGATAAGACTGTAGAAAACCGGAGGTGGGAAATAAATATGGATACACAGTACAAGTCGATTGAATATCAGTTCCGGGATCAGCGGCTGTATGAGGACTATTATGCACTCTACTCGATCGGGTGGGAATATTGGGCGTCGCCGGAGGTCTATTACAGGGACTGTAGAAACTCTGCTGATAAGCAGTGTGTATTCCAATATACCGTTTCCGGGGAAGGAACTCTGGTGTGTGACCGAAGCACTTATCAGCTCAGACCAGGACAGGCATTTCTGATCGAAAAGCCCGGACAGTACCAGTATTATCGATCACCTAATGCAGACCATTGGGAGCTTCGCTTTATTTCATTTAATCTTGCATGTCTGAAAATATGGGGAGATCTGACAGAACGCTTTGGCCGCGTATTTGAGATTTCGGAAGAATCCAGTGTAATGCGCTGCTGGCATCAGATTTATCAGACTGCACTGAATAATGAAATGGGAAGCTTTTATTCAGCTTCCGGTTTTGCTTATCAGTTCATGATGCAGCTTTATAACACGTTGATTGAAAGCTGCCGTACGCAGAATATGTCTGACGTTGTACAGCGATGCATGGCCTTGATTCAGACAGAATACAAAAATAATCTGGATCTGACGTATTTGTCAAAGGCGTGCAATGTCTCTGTTCCGTACTTGTCCAAAAGATTTAATGAAGCGCTACACATTTCCCCAATTCAGTATTTAAACAGATATCGCATAGAGGTCGCAAGCTCTTTGCTGCTGCGGAGTCATGGCAGAATTGAAGAAGTCGCACACGAAGTCGGTTTTTCAGATTCAAATTATTTTTCACGCGTGTTCAAGAAGGTCATCGGCTTTTCTCCGCGTGAATACCGGCAGCAGGAAGTTAGACGTAAAGTAGAGGATCACACCATACAGATGCAGGTTTCCCCTGGGGGAATCATAGGCTGAGAGGTCTGCGGAGGAGAAAATGAGAGATTATATAATTTCATCTGTGCAGGAAACAAACTTGACAAACAAAAACGGCGTTTATCAGGATAGCTTGATTGCATATGATCGGGATGCGTCGGGGCGTATTTGGGCAATCCTTGGACACACAAACCTAGGCGGAATCAGCGTTTGGAGCGGCGAGAGCCTATGCAGATTGCAAAAGAAGTATCCGGCAGAATTTTTGTTTTCTTTGGGGGAAGCAGGCGCTGCATTCAATGCCAGTACATATCCGGACGGCCCGTTGTCCCGTGGGCAGATCTGGCCATGCGGGCTGTGGATCCATCCGGATACAAACCGCTTCTATTGCTTTATTCATAATGAGACGGGCTGGGGAGCTGGCACATCATCCTATACTGCCACTGGATTTGCTGAGGGTGAACCGGATTTCCGGCACATTGGGATGATGTACTCTGATGATAATGGAAAGACATGGATATTTTCGGGATGGATTCTGACTGCGCAGGAGCCGTGCTGGACGGAGCAATTCAGAGCCGGTATGAATACACCTGGGCAGATGGGGGGCGAGCTGTGCCTGGGGTGCGGAGATTTTTCTATTTACGCCGAAAGGCAGAGCAGGCAGTTGTATCTGTTTTATACAAAGCACACAATCCGAGCGGAGTCCTCCAATGTGGTAGCGGATCAGATTTATCTGGCGCGTTGTGCATTCGATGAACTGGAAAGTTTATCAGCATGGCGAAAATATACAGGAAGCGGGTTTACGGAGCCGGGCAACTGCGGACGTGATACCGCCATTGTTGGCGGTGGAGCGATTGCATCTGTCTGCCGGGATGAGACGGGAAAACGATACATCATGTCGACCTATAATCGTGAAGCTTGGCAAAATGGTGTTTGTACATGTCAGATCAGCTTCAGCGATGACCTTCTTCACTGGACACCACCGGAACGGATATCTGCAGAACGCGCTGACTTATCGAATCCTTATCTGACAATTTGCCCTGAACACAATGCATTCAGAGTTTTTATGAGTTCAAACGGAACGGGAATCCGCTCATTTACACTGAAAATCTACGATCTATGAAAGGAGTTCTGTATGAACAGACATTTCTCGCTGTATTTTAAAATCATTGCATTGATTTGCTTATGTGCTCTGCTTGGAACTCTTTCTGTTGCAGTAGAGGAAAGAACGACGGTTAACAATGAGATACATTTTCGATTGGGAGCTGAAAGAACATCCGAGCCGTTTAATTTTTTTCAAGATGGCACATTTGCCGTTTTGCACCAAGACAATAAAATCTATGTTCTACCTCCAGTGAATAATGTAGATACTTGCGATCAGTTCGTGTGGTCTGGGTCAGACATAGAGAATATATACCCGACAGTTGCAATGAATGGTTTGACTGCAAATTCTCATTATGATCGGGGCAGGATTTACGATGCATACGGATGGTGGCCGTTTACGTTGTGGTCGGATAATAATGGTAAATGGTATAGCTATATGCATACGGAAGATGCTGTGCAGGTAACAACAGGACAAACAGGGCATGGCAGTGACCTGCGCACGATTGCATTATGGACATCAACGGATAATGGTGCAAATTGGACATACGAAGGTGTTGCGTTATCAATTGATTCGGATTATGCAGTGCCCGGAAATCTTCAAGTATCATGGCCAAGAAATGGAGGAACAGGAGATCACAAATTAATTGCAAGTCCAGATGGGCAGTATCTTTATATTTTGTATACAGTATTTTCCTATGAAGACCCTGCAACGACGAACGACTATTGCCATGGTAATCTGGCTATTGCTAGAGCGGAACTGGACGAAGAGGGGAGGCCGGGACCATTTTATAAATATTATAATGGACAGTTTTCGGAGTCCGGCGTTGGAGGCCACGAGACTTGGATTATGTCTAAAACTGAGGGGCCGTATTACACAGATAATAGTCAAAGAACGGTCATGTGGAATACATATCTTAATAGATACGTAATGATTTCGGCGGATAGAATTCATCATTTAAATATTAGCTATAGCGAGGATTTAATTCATTGGACACAGCCTGAGATTTTTTTACAAGAAGAAAGCGGTGTTCCCATTTTATATGCAAATCTGATCTCCTTTGACTCTAATGATATGGTTGGTGGCAAAAGTGTATGGGTCTATTATGTAACAGAAAACTATGAAGTTAGGAGACGGGTGTTGTCTTTTGACAAAGGAGAGAATCTCGCATATCAAAAATCTGCCGTTGCATCGCATGAAATTGAAGCACTTCCAGCTGCAACAGTAACGGATAATAATATTATCTCTGGATATCAAGGGCCAAAAGGGACTTCCTCCTATACGAATACATGGATTTATATTGACCTTGGTGCAGAAAAAGCCTTTAATACGATATGGCTGACACCATCCATGAATGGTAAGGGATTCCCTGTTTCCTTTTCATTTGAAGGCTCTCTCGATGCGAACTCATGGAGTACGATTGCACAATATGAAAACTATGCCCGCCCACAATATGAAGAAACACAGGTCTTCCATGTCGGAAATCAACAGTATAGGTTTGTACGGTTATCCGTTTCTGAATGCTCTGAAATAGGAAGTGAAGTGGCCCCATTTGCTGTACAGCTAAATGAATTTAAGGTGTTTAATTATCAAAATACCACAGATGAGTTTCCAAGTTATTCAGCTGTGGCGCACACCTACCGTGCGTCGACCGATTTTGCCTCGACACAAGGCAACGAACACTGGAGTTATATGCGGCAAGGAGATCTTAACATTGGGCAATCCTATTTCTGGAGTCCGCTGTCATATAACACACAAATGAATGCGTGGGGAAAGAGCGGCTTATATAACTATGTAGGGAATAATTGGATGCACCCCGATGAAAACTTCCAGACGGCGAGAATTTGGAAGGTACCTGCAGATGGGATAATTCATATTACTGGAAGAATAAGCAAAAAGGATACAGCTGACGGAAATGGTGTACGTGCGAAGATATTGAGAGATCGTGAGCAAATTTGGCCACTAGATTCTGAATGGATGACAATTAGCTACAATGATGCAGTTGGAGTAAATGTTGATTGCGGAATTGCAGTTAATGCAAACGAGAAAATCTTTTTTGTGTTGGATTCGAATGGGTCTTCGGCATATGATTCAACGTATTGGGATCCGCAGATTGAATACTCGCCATTGACACGAATGCTTGATTCTAGGAATGAGTATTCTTCGACTTCTGGAGAATGGGGATATCTCTCTGAATCTAATGGTGCTTACTCTGCGATGGAGTGGAATTCTGCTGAAAAACAATGGAAGGTAAATGGTTCATATTGCTCTATTGGAGCACTTCATATGCATCCAGATGCGAATTTGAATGCGGTACGGAGTTGGCGTTGCGAAGAAGCAGGAAATATTGTTATTTCAAATGAGGTAAAAAAGCTTGATATCACGGGAGGCGATGGGATTCGGTTGAAAATCCTTAAAAATGGAACGCAAATATGGCCGGAAAGTGGATGGGGAATGTTGGACTTTGACGATGCGCAGGGCATTAAATTCAGCGTAGCGACTTCTGTAAATACGGGTGATACCATCTATTTTGTTTTAAACCAGAATCAGTCTTCTAGCTATGATACAACGTATTGGTTGAGCAATATAAAAATTGCAAGTTGACTGTGGTTTCTATCTGCATGAGTTAGTATTCAGAGAGGATTGACAATGAAGACATTTGACTTTCAACGAGCAGTTCCAATATGGGCCAAAGAACGCGAAAGAGAAATGAATTGCGAATTGGCATTCCGAGCCGCGATTAGCGGCGCGGAGGCTGTTTTGCGGCTCACGGCATCCAGCATCTATCGCGTCTGGATGAACGGAGAATTTGTGGCGGCTGGCCCGGCACGTGCTGCGCATGGATTTTATCGTGTCGATGAGATCTCGCTTACGCCATATCTGAAGCTAAAACGCAATACGCTCGTGGTCGAGGTAGTAGCGTTCAACGTCAACAGCTATGACACGCTGGATCAGCCTGGGTTTCTTACTGCGGAGGTGATTCAAAATGACAAAGTAACTGCTGCCACAGGCGATGCCTCCTTTGCTGTGTTTGATCTGCATGAGCGTATTCAGCGTATTCAACGCTACAGCTTCCAGCGTGCCTTTGGAGAAGCGTATCGGCTTGCTGCAGAAAAGCGTGGATTTTATCTGGGAAGCATGGATGCAAAACGCTTGGAAGCTGCAATTCAGCCGGATAAGCGCTATCTCGTGCGTGAATTGAAGATGCCGGACTTTGAACGGCTTCCGGCCGAGGAAGTGATTCGGATGGGGCGTGTGCGGTTTGACATTCCGTGCGCAGTGCCAATCCGGGATCGCGCGTATACCAATATCGGGCCAAAGCTCAAAGGCTACCGGATGGAGGAACTGGAGGAGCATCTTTCTGACGAAACGCAGACGTTTGTATGGGAGGAAGGAATGGAAAGGCCCGCAACCCCCGCATGTGTTTCCCTGCAAAACGGATATGCGCTCTATCGATTTGCCTATAACGCGACCGGCTTTATACGGCTGCATGTTCAGTGCGAGCAGGCGTGTGTTGTCTATCTGCTGTTTGATGAAATTCTGACAGACGGCGACGTTGATTTCCTGCGTCTGACAAACTGCAACTGCTTTAAGTACTATTTGGGTGTCGGCGAACATTCGATTATGAGCTTCGCACCGTACACCATGATGTACCTCAAGGCCGTGGTCAAAGGCGCATGCACAATTTCAGATGTCAGTATCATCGAATATCAGCACCCGGAACCTGCTGTGCAGATCAGGATTCCCGACAATCAGGCCCTTTGCCTGATTCGCGATTCTGCAGTCCGGACGTTCAGACAGAACGCATTGGATGTGTTTATGGACTGCCCTTCCCGGGAACGTGCCGGCTGGCTGTGTGACAGCTTTTTTACTGCAAGAGTCGAATATGTCCTCACCGGAACGTGTACGGTTGAGAAAGTATTTTTGGAGAATTTTCTGCTTGCGGATCAGTTCGAACATCTGCCGGAGGGAATGCTGCCCATGTGTTATCCGGCTGACCATTATGACGGTGTCTTTATTCCAAACTGGGCCATGTGGTTTGTGCTGGAACTGGAAGAATATTTGGTGCGTAGCGGTGACACGGAGCTGATTATCCGGGCGAAAAAGCGGGTATTCGATCTGCTTCGTTATCTCGAAACGTTTGAGAATGCAGACGGTCTCTTGGAGCGGCTGCCGAGCTGGGTATTTGTGGAGTGGTCTGCTGCAAACGACTGGGTACAGGATGTGAATTTCCCGAGCAATATGCTCTATGCACGAATGCTGCAGGCGGTGGCCAGACTGTATCAGGAACCCGGTCTGCTGAAAAAAAGCAGCAGTCTCAGGGAAGTTATCCGCAAGCGTTCTTATAACGGCCATTTCTTCACGGATCATGAAGTGATTGAAAATGGGCAGTATCAGAATCCGGGGCATCAGTCTGAGGTATGTCAATACTATGCGTTTTTTACGGGGATTGCGGATCGTCAGACGGATCCGGAGCTGTGGGAAACGCTTGTAAAAGCGTTTGGCCCCGGACGAGCAGCGGAGTGCTATCCGCAGGTCACTCCGGCCAACGCATTTATCGGAGATTATCTCCGGTTGGAACTGCTGTTCCTGGACGGACGGGTCGATACATTGTTGAAAGACTTACAGATGTATTTTCAGCCGATGGCAGAGAAAACCGGAACGCTATGGGAACATAATTTGCCGAGTGCCAGTTGCTGCCATGGTTTTGCATCGCATGTTCTTTACTGGCTGGCAAAGATATATGGAACGGAGAACGACATACATGCAAATGCTTGATTTGAAGCATATTACTTTGACGGGAGAACTGGCGTTTCGCCTCGGTCGGAATTTTTCACGATTGGAAGACCCTATGTACCGCGCACCGGAGATTTTTCAGGCGGATCAACAGGGATGGCCAGGCGATTGGGAAGGCCGGACGATGCTGGCGCTTTGCCTGCATGAGCAGCTTTCTGGCAGAAAAGCGGCTTTCTTGGATGATGTTCTGGAAGCACTGGAGGCGCGGTGGAATGAAAAAGGATACTTGGGTGAAATCTATCCGTATGGTGTCATAAATGAACAACAACTTGCCGGGCATAACTGGCTTCTGCGCAGCTTCATGGAACTCTATTGTGAACGGCAAGACGAGCGCGATGCAAAAAGGGCGGCACGCATTGTGGAGAATCTTTATCTTCCGCTGCTGGGGCACTTTTTGTCTTATCCTTCCGATCCGGAAAAACGGGTATTGAAAGGAGACGCCGCAGGTCATATTGCCGGAAATACCCTCGACGGCTGGATGCTTTCGACGGACATTGGCTGCGCATTTATTTCGCTGGATGCGTTGACACAGTACTATAGTTTGTTTGGCGGAGAGCAAATTCGTGCGCTCATTTGCGAGATGATCGAATCATTCAAAAATATCGATGTAGAAAACTGTTCCTTGCAGACCCATGCAACGCTTTCCGCCTTGCGCGGGGTTCTACGCTTCTGCGAGACGGAGCCTAACGCGAAACTGCAAACTTTTGCCGAGGAACTCTTTGATCACTATATCAGGCACGGAATGACCGCAAACTATGCAAATTATAACTGGTTCGGACGGCCCTATTGGACGGAGCCGTGCGCAGTTGTGGATTCTTACATGGCGGCAATGGCGCTGTTTCGCATGACAAAGTGCCGCAAGTACGCAGTTATTGCAAATCGAATTTACTACAATGCGCTTCTGGCAGCGCAACGCCCGAATGGCGGCTTCGGATGCGATCAATGCAGTGGAATAGCGCAGAGCGGAGAGCTGCTGCAGCCCAAAGCGGATGTGTATGAGGCGTGGTGGTGCTGCTCCATGCGTGGCGCGGAAGGGCTTTGCAGCGCTGCTGCAAACTGTATTCTATTTGAAGCGGAGCAGATTTGGTTTGTGAACTATCTGCCTGGAAAATTCTCGGAAAATGGCTTGGAGATTTCGGTAAAAACCCATTATCCGGATGCAAATGATGTCCGCATCTCCATTCGCGGTGTCGCTTCGCGAAAGACGCTGCGGTTTTATGTGCCGGACAGCGCGGAAGATGCCGCGTGTTGCATAAATGGTCAGGTATATCGTACAGAGGAAGCCAGCTTCCTGACAATCCCGATGGAATCGGATGGAACCCTACTGTTGTCCTTCCAGCTGACCTCCCGTCAGGAGCCGGCGATTGGCTGTACGACCGTAAAAGGCGCGCAGGTCACCATGTTGGGGGATCAGGTGCTTGGAACATGCGAAAATGATCGATCCATCCTTCTTGCAGAGCGGTTTTACCATATTGATCGTACGAAAAGTAGCGGAATAAAAATGCTGAATCTAAGTGCCGCCCGTCGGAGATGATTTGTACGAGTCTCTCAACGAAGAATGATTCGAAATCGTATCTCCTTGATGAATATTTCCTGCTCCGCAATAGACAAAGAATACGCTGCTGGTTTCAAACCGGCAGCGTATTTGCATATTCAGGACTCGTGCGGCCAGCGCTGGAACTCCCCCAGCGAGATCACATTGCAGTTGCATTTTTTCTTTTCCATCTGCATTTCCCTGCTCTACGCAGAAAACGCTTCCTGCGAGATCTTGCTCACACGGATCCACGCGAGGACGGCGATACAGAGTGAATTGGAGGGAACAGTTACAAATAGCATAGATGCAAAAGAGAGGGAGTACCATATGCGGTACATCCTCTCTTTGCTGGAGAATATCGGTCTTCTATTTATTGCTCTGCTTCGAACTTTTTCAAGCACACCACCAAGGCCCCAACACCTTCCGTGGGTATGGCATTGTAGATGGCGGCTCGTAAACCACCAACCGGCTTGTGGCCGTTGATATCCTCAAGCCAGCTGCTTTGGTATAGGAAACAACTTTTGCAAAGTCATAGAGCACCTTTGCCTTTTTTGATACAAAGTGGAAATACTGCCGGAGACGATCCGCACCATTTATGCACAGCAGAAGTACATGTATGACCACTGTACCCACAGTACATCTGACCGGATCGTCAGCGTGAGTCAGCCTTTGTACGGCCCATTACCCATTATACGTGGAAAAGCACGAAAACGGATGGAGTTCGGCGCAAAACCGGATATCAGTGTTGTGAATGGGCGGACGCGGCTGAAGTTCTGCTTCTTTGATGCCTACAGCGGGCCGACCAAACCGTTCCTTGTCCGTTCATGCACCTTCGTTGAGTGGGCTTTAGTAATTGGTCAGAACTGCTCAACCCCGGACAAGGCTATAGATACTTGTATCGATCGCTGTGATCTCATCATACGCATCCAACGCCTTTTTCACATTACGTTCTGCCATAGCCTCGACCAGCCTGAGGTGCAGCGGGATCGTATCAAAAATACTCTGCCCGCGATCATTGAGAATACCAAATCCGGTATCGAAATAGGACTTGTTGTACTCGGCAAAGGTATGGATCATATTCTGGATAATCGCGGCGATCTGTTGGTTCTGATAGGCAAGAAGCAGCCGCTTGTGGAACACGTCGTCCAGTTCCTGTGGGAAGATCCCCGCCTCACACAAGGCGACCATCTGACGGGCCAACTGCTCCAGCTCCAGAAGAAGCTCTTCCTCAATCTCCGGCGTCAGCTTTTCGATGACATGCCGTTCCAACACGGTTTTGATCTCGAAAAGTTCAAAGAAATCCTTTTTTTCATTTGAATCAGAATGGTTCTGTCCTCCACATTGCCCACCAGAAACGCGCCTTTTCCGGGATGCACTTTTAGGATGCCCCGCGACTCAAGCTCCCGAATGGCTTCCCGGACAGAATTGCGGCTTACGCTGAGCATCGTAGACAGCTCACGCTCACTCGGGATCTTATCCCCGTTTTTCAGTTCCTTTTGTTCCACATAATTGCAGATATCATCCGCAACCTTGACATACAGGCACTCTCCATAGCCAGTGCGCGAACTATTTCCCATCATGACGCTCATCGAAAAAATCCCTCAATTCTTATCTCTCTACGGCAATCAATTGAACCTTTCCGCATATGCCAGATTTCACCGGCTCTTTTATCATATCACATTCTCGCCAATTGTACACTCTTTCTTTGCGCACCTGGTTCGATTTTCCTGTCGTATACGGCCATTCTTCGATCACCGGTTCTGGATAGTCTTCCTGCTGACAGGAAGGATCGATTGCGCAGTTGATCAGCAGATTCCGGACGCGGATTTCCAACGTATTGCGTCCACATCGCAAAAGCGGCAGAACATCCAGCTTGTAGGGGCGCATGAACAGAGCTCCTGCAAAGGCTTCGTTCACATAAATATCCGCCGCCTCACACAGACGCCCGAAGTCCAGCTCTGCTGCCTGCGCTCTTTGGAGCGCCTGCCAGTCTGCATCGCTCAGTTCAAATGCCGTTTCGTAGATGCCTTCGCCGGAATAGTATTTCAGCTCCGGCTCCTGCTCCCAGCTGACCGGCTGGGCGTGGGCTTTTTCAAAGCTCATTTCCGGAACTCTGAGCGTCCAGCTTTCGTTCAGTTCCAAAAGCACCCGTTCCTTGGGCTGCGCCTCAGGCCGGACCGGCTCCATGCCCGGTGCAAACACGAACAGCAGGGACTGGAACGGCGCAAACGTCAACTCCACCGTCGTTTCCTCTTTGCAGACTTCTACCGTCGTCACCTTCTTCTCGTCTGCGGTCATGGGATCGAATACCGAGAAGTTTTGCGTCTGGCCGCAGAAGACGAGCTTCTCCCGGCAGTAGTCTGTGCTGATGTTGGAGAGGAAGTAAATATCCGTATCGCCGTCGACCTGATGCACAAAGCCAATCTTGTCAGAATGGAAAGTCAGCACGACATCGCGGTGCACCTGCGCATCCAGCGCCTGCGTCACGCCTACAAGGGAATCCTCTGTCACCGTACAAAGTCCTGCCTCACAGAGTGATTTAAAAATACCTGCAACTTTCTCGCTGTTTTTTTCAAAGCCGAGCAATCCGCAGGATCTCAATGGCGCATGGCCCTTGCAGATCACCTTGCGGCCGGCTTTTGCAAAGTCCTGAATGCTCCGGGCCGTCTCCACCGGAATCCGGTCGCACTCCAGAAGCACCAACGCCTCATATTCGTAGGTATCCCAGCGCGAGAGCGCATCATCGTTGTTGATATAGTCGAACCAATAGTCCGCCTTGTGGATGCCGTCCACTAGTTCTGTGGTCAGGCGTTCTTCCAGCTTCATAGCCATGTGGATATCTGACATGGGGTTTTCGGCCCAGATATCTGCCTGGGGCAGATAGACAGCTAACCGGATTTTTGTCTTGCCACGCCGCATAAAGTCGCACACGCGGTTGAAATACGTCCCCATGTACTTGTAGAACGGCCACCAGGTATTCTTGTGGTTCAACTGCGTCGAAGCGTAGAACGGCCAGCCGAGCTTCCCGGTGTTCTCTGGGCTGTACGCATAGCCGTGGTTGACAATCTGGTTCATGCCGTCCAGGAAAATGCTGTCAGCCGCGGCTTTCAGGATTTCCGGCGTGACGGTAAATCGCGGGAAGCGGAGCCATGTAAAGCTCTCGTTGGATATGATCGGCTTATGGTACAAATGGCCTGCCGACGAGGCCAGCTTGCGGTGGATGGTATTGACTTCATACCGGTCCCATGCCGAAAACGTCTCGCCCTCGGGGATATCCGCCGCACCGTAGGCCATGAGGATGTCGCCCCAGGTTCCGTGGGCCTGAATCCGGGAGGTAGCGCCCTTCTCATGGCACCACTTTGTAAGTTCCTGAAAGAAGTTCTCCACCGTCAGCTCTCCGAGCGTCTTCTGGAAGTCATAGCGAACCAGATCGGTCATGCCCTTCACTTCGCCCCAAAGTGCGTAGATATACGGTCGAAGCTCATAGCCTCTTCTCTTTCGAAACTCGTCGTAGATAATGTCCGTCCAATTCTGGCCAAACACCTCGATTGAATCGCAGAAAAACGACTGGATCAGGTCACCGGCCTTTTCTGCAATCGGATTTCCGCCATGTTCCAGGAACAGGCGCAGGGCATCTTTCCGGTTGTGGTCGATGATCAGGCCGTCTCCTCCAGGAAGGGGTTTGAGGACGGTCTGCCGTTTCTCATTGGAGACAAATATGACAATCTTGTGATCTCCCTCTGGGATGTCGATGGTCTCCAGTTCTGTGCCCCATTTCCAGTTGAACAGATATTTGTCAACTACCTTGTTCGTGATATCCACGATGCTTTCCGGAAGCATTTCACAGTTCTGCATTTTGCCGACCACGCAGGCAACGCAATCCCCGTAGACTCTGGTGGTGAAATCGTAACTGAACTTGCACGGGCCCTTCACGTCGATCGTGTAGGGGATGACATTCGGCGCGCTCAGCTCGACCGGAACGAACGGGCCGCCGTAGGGCCACGACGAGCCGAGCGTCATGTCAAATTTCATCCCGCGTTTCTTTGCAGCCTCTGCAGCAAAACGGATGTATGAGAAGAATTCCGGAGAAAGATAATTCTGGTTCCGGATTCCTGCTTTCTGATTGTCTGCAACGATGGGATACAGAATTTGCAGCTCTACGCCGCCAATTCCGGCTTCCAGCATGCAGTCCAGCTCCCGTTCAATCTCGTCTTTGTCCACGGCGCAGCCAAACCACCACCAACGAGTATACGCGGCCAGATAGAAATAATACTCCGAAAACAGGATGCCGACCGGCTCGACCGTCCGGCGCACCGTCTCGGCTCCCTTGAGCCGCTGATAGTCCATCTCCAGCACATGACGCTGCTGCACGGCCTACGAATGTGGGAGCCGGACTGCCGGTCATCAATACCATTAATGACTTGATTAACAGTGGTGACCATATCCTGAAGATAGAGGCTGTGGTGAGCGGTACACTGAATTATATATTCAATACGCTGAGTGCGGAAGTGCCTTTGAGCGAGACTATCCGGAAGGCGAAGGAGGAAGGATATTCGGAACCGGATCCGCGTATCGACCTGAGTGGAAAGGATGTCATCCGCAAACTGGTGATTCTGGCACGTGAGGCCGGTTATCGCCTGGAGCAGGAAGAGGTGGAAAAGCATCTGTTTATCCCGGAAGAACTGTTCGAGGGAACGCTGGAGGACTTCTGGAAGAAAGTGCCGATGCTGGATGCCGGATTTGAATCCAGACGGAAGGTGCTCGAACAGCATCATATGCGCTGGAGATTTGTGGCCCGACTGGAAAACGGAAAGGGTACGGTGTCACTGGAAGAGGTGGACAGCCGTCATCCGTTCTATAACCTGGAGGGTAGCAACAACATTATTTTGCTGACAACTGAACGATATAATGAATACCCGATGCTCATACAGGGCTATGGTGCCGGTGCCGGGGTAACGGCTGCCGGTGTCTTTGCGGACATTATGAGCATCGCCAATATTTAAGCTTATGAAGCACATCATCATTTTGGGTGACGGAATGGCGGACTGGGCTGTTCCGACACTGGGCAACAAGACTTTGTTGCAGCAGGCAGATACTCCGTATATGGACTTGCTGGCCCGGAAAGGACGGACGGGAAGGTTGTGTACGGTAGCCGACGGGTTCCATCCGGGAAGTGAGGTGGCCAATATGTCGGTCATGGGATACGATTTGCCGAAGGTGTATGAGGGGCGCGGCGTGCTGGAGGCTGCCAGTATCGGCGTAGACCTGGAACCGGGGGATATGGCAATGCGTTGTAACCTGATTTGTGTGGAGGGGGATTTGCTGAAGAATCACTCTGCCGGACATATCTCGACCGGAGAAGCAGATGTGCTGATTCGTTTTCTGAATGAAAAACTGGCTACGGACCGCATCCGTTTCTATACCGGAGTGCAGTACCGGCATCTGCTGGTCATCAAGGGGGGAGACAAACGGGTGGCCTGTGTGCCTCCGCATGATGTGCCCTTGCAGCCTTTTGCCCCTCATCTGGTGAAGGCGGAATGTGCGGAAGCTCAGTGTACGGCCGACCTGCTGAATGCACTGATCCTGAAATCGCAGGAGTTACTGTCGACGCATCCGCTGAACCTGGAGCGTAAGGCGAAGGGTAAGGATATGGCCAACAGTATCTGGCCGTGGAGTCCCGGCTATCGTCCGCATATGGAGTGGCTCTCGCAGAAATATCCGGCCATCCGGAAGGGGGCGGTCATTACGGCTGTCGACCTGATCCGTGGAATCGGAAAATATGCGGGACTGGAGTGTATTGATGTGGAAGGGGCTACCGGACTGTACAATACCAATTACGAAGGTAAGGCAGAGGCGGCGATTGAGGCGCTCCGCACCAATGATTTTGTGTATCTGCACGTGGAGGCCAGCGATGAGGCCGGTCATGAGGGAGATGTGGAACTGAAACTGAAGACCATCGAATATCTGGACAGCCGCATTGTCAAGCCGGTTTACGAGGCGGTGAAAGACTGGGAGGAACCGGTGGCAATTGCTGTATTGCCCGACCATCCTACTCCGTGTGAACTGCGTACGCATACTGCCGAGCCGGTACCGTTCCTGATTTATTATCCGGGAATTGAGCCCGACAGTGTACAGACCTACGATGAAGTGGCCTGCTGCCAGGGCAGTTACGGACTGATGGAACGGGATGAGTTTATGAATGAGTTTATGAAATAACCGCAGGCCGGTTCCGGCCTGTATCAAGCAAGAGGGATTATGAAATATTACAGTACCAATCGACAAGCACCCGATGCCACGCTGGAAGAGGCAGTGGTGCGCGGACTGGCGGGTGACAAGGGACTTTATATGCCCCGGTCAATCAAGCCGCTTCCTGCTTCTTTTTACGAGCATATAGAGCAACTGTCTTTTCAGGAAATTGCTTATCAGGTAGCTGAGGCTTTCTTCGGTGAGGATGTACCGGCCGAGACCCTGAAGCAGATTGTGTATGATACATTGAGTTTTGATGTGCCTGCGGTGCAGGTGAAAGATCACATTTATTCCCTGGAACTGTTCCACGGACCGACGCTTGCCTTTAAGGATGTGGGAGGACGGTTCATGGCCCGCCTGCTCGGATACTTTATCCGTAAGGAAGGAAAGAAACAGGTGAATGTGCTGGTGGCTACTTCCGGAGATACGGGAAGTGCCGTAGCCAACGGTTTTCTCGGGGTAGAGGGCATTCATGTATTTGTGCTTTATCCAAAGGGAAAGGTGAGTGAGATTCAGGAAAAGCAGTTTACTACCCTGGGCAAGAATATCACGGCCATCGAGGTGGACGGCACCTTTGATGACTGCCAGGCGCTGGTGAAGAGTGCTTTTATGGATAAGGAACTGAACGAACACATGTTGCTGACTTCGGCCAATTCCATCAATGTAGCCCGTTTCCTGCCGCAGGCGTTTTATTATTTTTATGCCTATGCGCAGATGAAAAAACTGGGCAAGGCCGACCGTCTGGTCATCTGTGTGCCCAGCGGCAATTTCGGAAATATCACGGCTGGCTTGTTCGGCAAACGGATGGGATTGCCCGTGGAGCGCTTCATTGCTGCCAACAACCGGAATGATATTTTCTATCAGTACCTGAAGACCGGCAAATACAGTCCACGTCCTTCGGTGGCTACCATTGCGAATGCGATGGATGTAGGCGATCCGAGTAATTTTGCACGCATTCTTGACCTGTATGCCGGCAGTCATGAGGCGATTGCGGCGGAAATCAGTGGGGAAACCTATACGGATGAGGAAATCCGTCAGACGGTGCAGCAGACGTATGAGGAAACGGGATATCTGCTGGATCCTCATGGTGCGTGCGGATATCGGGCATTGGCAGAGAACCTGCAGCCGGGAGAAACGGGTGTATTCCTGGAAACGGCTCATCCGGCGAAATTCCTGCAGACCGTGGAAAGCATCATCGGTAAGGAGGTGAAGATACCGGAGAAACTTCAGGCCTTCATGAGAGGGGAGAAGCAGAGTGTACCGATGTCGAAGGAGTTTGCAGACTTCAAGGAGTATCTGCTGAATTATTAAGCAGAATACTGACAAATATGGGATATAAGAGAAACGGAAGGGGAAAAGCTTCCGTTTCATTCTTGTCAATAATGGCGACAGCCTGTCATTGGAGCGATACGCTTCAGCGGCAGGCTGTCTGTTTGTTGATAATATGTATATAAGACATGAACGAGATTCCTCCGGATGGAGACCATCCGGGAAATCTCATGATAGATAGAGAGGTCTATTCGGTTAAGATCTGTTCGTAGTATTTTCTGACCTTTTCCCAGGAATAATACGGATAGGTATCCGTTTCGACCGGAATGCGGGCTTCTTTTTCGTTCAGCAGGAATTTCACCAGAATGTCTTTGTCGGAATCTTTCTTTTTGTAGAAGATTATCTGGATGTTTCCTGCCATGGGAACAATCTTATAGTCGGACCAGACTTTGTAGACTTCTTCCGGCTGGCTGACCGCTACGTTGCAGTCGTTCAGGCGGAGTATGGCTGCCAGTGGAATCACGTTGCCGTCGTGTCCGAAACGGAGCGTAGAAGCGATGGACGGATCCTTGATGGCTTCGTCTGCACTGTCGAGGATGTTTTTCAACAAGGATTTTGCATTGGCTACCACGATGCCTTTGCCGTCTGCATGGTTGGCATTACCCACGTAAAAACGGTAGTTGATGCACTGCCACAGGTCGAACAGTTCTTCCTTTTCGAACAAATCATAGAAGGATACCTGTGTCTCCACGTCCTGCATACCGCTGGTAATCCAGTACAGGCCCCACATCAGGTTGTGCGGGTTGACCTGCTTGCGGATGAACTCGGCACTGCTGAACAGGCTGTGAGTCAGACGTTCGGGCTTGGTATGTTCTTTTTCAAACTTCCGGTATTCTTCGGCCCAGGGACCGGTCTGGTCGGAAGTAAATCTGTTCGATTCATCGGTATGGAAGTTCAGGTAGTCCATGTATTTGGGACTTGCCTCGTACGAGATGGACAGTTTGGGATTCAGCTCTTTCAGCTTGTCGCCAAATGCCGCCATGCTCATTGCACAGCGCAATACAATGGTAGACCGTGCCGAAATCTTCCGGTTATCGGTAAATACTTCCGGATAAGAGAGGAACATTCTTTCGGCAATGCCTTGATGCTGGCGTACGCCTAACGGAGTCAGGTCGCTTCCGCGTCCTTCCACTTCTTTCCATAACAACTGCAGTCTCTTCAGTACGTCTTCGCCCAAAGCAGTCAGTGCCTGTTGTTCCTTTCCTTTCTCAAACAAATCGATGATCCATTTGTAGTCGGCATCCGCAATCAGGTATCTCGAACCGTGACGTCCGTAATGACTGATGTAAAAAGGCTTATACCCTTTAGGGGCCTTTGTCTGAGCCTGTATCTCGGATACAGGATACGCATAATATACTCCCGCAGTCTTACGGATATCATCAAACATTTCCTGCCGGGTAGTCTGTCCGGAGAGGGGCAGACCGGCCAGCAGCATGAGGGCTGTGATAAAATAATTTCTAGATTTCATAGCAGTTAATATCCTTTATTTTGGATGAGGGTAGGATTGTTGACCATTTCACTTTCCGGAATCGGGAAAAGGACGTATTTATCGTCTACATCTCCTCCGGTACGTATTCCGTCCTTCCAGTCCCAGTTGTGGTTCTTGGTATATTTTCCAAAGCGGATCAGGTCGGTTCTTCTGACAAGCTCACTGGCCAGTTCGCGCTGGCGTTCAGCAAGGATGAAGTCCAGGTTGAGTTCAGATTCCTGAATTCTTCCGGATACATCCGAGCGTATGCCTGCCTGTGCATAGTTGTCCGACATATAGGCACGTTCACGGATTTCGTTGACATAACCCAGGGCTGCACCCTGTGGGGCATTGGCTCCGCGGAGAATGGCTTCAGCAGCCATCAGGTAAGCGTCTCCGGTACGGAACAGCGGGAAATCGATGGAAGTATAGGTATCTCCGGCTGCGCAAAGCTGGTCGTCCTTGGTGACGTTTCTCCATTTGATGTATCCGTATCCGCGGGTAAAGGTACTGGTCATTGCCATGTTTTCATCCCAGGTTTCTTTTACCTGTCCCGGAAGTGCTGTCATGAACTGTGCCCGTTTGTCTTTTTTCTGGTTGCCCCATGTATCTTCTGTGTCAAACATGACATCATCGGCATCGAAGGCATCTACCAGAGTGGTCTTTGCACGGACGTTGCCCCATCCTCTTGAACCGACACCGGTCTGGTAAAGTTCATCCATCGGACCGTTGACAAAGGCTTTTACGAAGAAGTTGGTACCTGCTGAACTCTGTGCATACTGTCCGTCCTGTACCAGCGGCCATATGATTTCGCTGCAGGTTTCGTTGTCGGCAAGGAAAATCTGGCGGTAGTCGCGAGCAAGCGGATAATGTCCGTCGTCGATGACCTTCTTGGCATACTCATAAGCTTCCTGATACTTGCTTTCACCGGTCCAAACCTCTGCGTTCAGGTACATACGTGCCCGGAGGAACCAGTTGGCTACACGGTCTACTCTTCCGTATTCATTTTCTCCCGGAGCCACCATGTCGTTTTCAATCTCCTGGAGTTCAGTAAGTGCGAAATTGAAGATGTCTTTTCTGCTCCACTGTGCCGGAATATCCTTTACACCGGTATATTCATCGATGTAGGGAACCGAGCCGAACAGGTCGCACAGCATGGAATAACAGTAAGCACGGATGAAGCGGGCTTCTGCACGGTAATGCAGGTAATCGTCTTTCAGAGCATCCCAGACACCTCTTTCCTGCAGTTTGCTTTCGGTGCATTCACGCAGGATTTCGTTGGTATAGGCAATGGTCATGTACAGACGCTGGTAGGTCCAGGTAATGACAGAAGCGTTTGCCGCATCCCATTGCAGGTTCAGACATTGTCTCAATCCGTTGGAAGTAGAAGGCATCAGGAAGTTGTCGGTATTCTGTTCTTCCAGATAGAACAGCAGACGTACGTATCCGGAATATCCTTCATTGGCACCTTCAAGGTCACCGTCACCTCCGTCTCCGCCCTGCTGTCCGGTCTGGATCAGTGAGGCATAACACTTGGCCAATACACCGGTATAGCCTTCTGGGGTGCTGTATACTTTTTCGGTCACCAGCTGATTTTCATCCAGCGGCATTGTATTCAGATCACCGAAACAAGAGGATAATGTCAATCCTAAAAATAACGATAAACTGTATAGTAATTTTTTCATGATCTTAATCGTTTTTGAGTTAGAAAGTCAGGTTTGCACTAAATGAATAAGTTCTGGGTCGCGGATATACTTCCCGGTCGATACCGCTGTAGATTTCAGGGTCAAGTCCGGAATATCCAGTAATGACAGCCACGTTCTGCACACCGAAGGTCAACCGCAATGAACTGCTTGTCTTCCAGAGTTTTTCGAAGGTATATCCCAGTGAGATATTGTCGATACGGAAGAAAGAAGCATTTTCCAGGTAGTAGTCTGAATAAAGCTGCTGTGTCTGGAAACCGGTATCACGTGTCACCTTCAGAATGTTGGAGTAGCTTCCCTGGTCGCTGTATACCGACTGCAGATACTGGTCGGCGGCCACATAGTTATAGATATAGTTGCCGAAAGAACCGTGTCCGCTGATTGCAAAATCCCAGTTCTTGTAGCTTACCTGCGTATTGAATCCGAGGTAAGAAGTCGGCAGGGCACTCTTGTCGGTTGCATATCGGGTTTCAGTAGAAGAAACGCTTCCGTCGGGCTGAACGTATTTGCCTTCAATCGGTTTGCCGGCTTCGTCATAAGCCTGTTTGGCCAGATAGAATGTATACGGACGCTTGCCCACCATGAATACCTGTACGGTCTTTCCGGTGTTGGAGATGGAACCTGTCTGGACAAAATTGTTTTCAGAATCAATCATGTTCAGTTTGGTAATTTCCGAGTCGTTCCAGGTGTAGTTGAAACCTACGGTCCAGTTCCAGTCCTTGGTACTTACAGGAACAAAGTTGATAGAGAATTCAGCACCTTTGTTGTCCATCGCACCGATGTTGGTTGTCAGCACCGGAGCATAGTTGGTTCCGGCAATCACATTGATGGTATTCAGCAAGTCTTTTGTATGACGCTGGTAATAATCGAACGAACCATAGATACGGTTATTGAGGAAGCCGAAGTCGATACCGGCATTGTAAGTTGTCGTAGTTTCCCATTTGATATCCGGGTCGTATCCGTTAGGACGGTAAGTACGGTACCAGGTATCTCCGAAAAGATAAGAAGATTCCGGATAAGACACATTGAAGGTAGTCATATACGGATAGTCGTTCAGGATATCCTGCTGTCCGGTCTGTCCATAGCTCAGACGGAGTTTGAGGTCGGTCATTACATCCTGTTCCTTGAAGAAATCCTCTTCACTGATCTTCCATCCCAGAGCTACAGAAGGGAAGTATCCCCAACGGTTGTTGGCCGCAAAACGGGAAGAAGCATCTGCACGCAGGGTAGCAGTAATCATATACCGGTTGTTGAACGTATAGTTCAGACGGCCATACAGTGACAACAGGTAATATTCAGTCTCATAGTGTGTCGGAGAGAACAGTTCTTCTCCTTCCGGAGAAAGGGTAGTCGTATTGTATTTTCTCCAGAAATGCTGCCATCCGTATCCTCCCATGAAATTGAAACTGTGCTTTTCACCCAAGTCGGGAGTATAAGTACCGTAGAAATCAAGCAGCGTATTCTTCTTTTCCTGCTTTCCGTCGTATGCCAGTCCCGTACCGTCTTTCATGTTAGACGTATACATCATACCTGCCAGGTTAGGCACATCCTTGTCTTCTTTGCTGGAAAGAATATCATATCCCATGTTCAGGGTAAACTGAAGGTCTTCGAATCCATGCACCTGATAATTGATGTTCGCATTTCCGATGGAACGCAGGATGGCCGTATTGTCTTTCTGCAGTTCCAGCTGAGCGACCGGATTATCGGTCTGGATAGCCATCGGTGAGTTTCCGTTCATCCAGATGAAATATCCCAGTCCCGGATCGGTTGAGGCTGTGCTGCTTCCGGTCTTTACCGGACGGGTCGGATCGTATCTGAGGGCATTGCCTACTACACTGTCGTCTACTTTGTCATTGCTTTCGTACGACATCTTCAGGTTCAGGTCGATGCTCAAATGCTTGTCGAAGAACTTAGGAGAGATACCTCCGTTGAATGTCACACGCTGATAATCATTGTTGCGGATGATACCGGCCTGGTTGGTATATCCGATAGAAGCACGGAACGGAGTTGTTTCCTTGATTTTTCCTGATACCGACAGGTTGTGTTCCTGTGAGAATGCATTCCGGTAGATTTCATCCTGCCAGTCGGTAGAAGCTGTACCGAAAGAAGGGTTGGAAGGAACTCCTGTTACGGTCGGTACAAATTCCTTGAACTCTTCGGCATCGAGCACTTCCAGTCGTTTCGCTGTCGTACTCATGGCCAGGTTGAGCGAGTAATTTACCTGCGGTTTGCTGCTGGTTCCTTTCTTGGTAGTGATGACAATGACACCATTGGATGCACGGGAACCATAGATGGCAGTGGCCGAAGCATCCTTGAGGATGGTGAATGTTTCGATATCGTTAGGGTTGATGGCACCGATGACATTACCTCCACCTTCGATGGTTGAGTTATCTACCGGTACTCCGTCGATGACAATCAGCGGGTCGTTTGAAGCAGAGAGTGAGGCACCGCTACGGATACGGATAGTCGCGCTGGATCCGGGAGCTCCCGAACCGGCCACCACGTTCACACCGGACATTTTTCCGACCAGCGCATCCTGAGCAGTGGTCTGCATTCCTTTGTTGAACTCATCGGGCTTGATGGCAGTTACCGAACCGGTTGCATCCGATTTTTTAACGGTACCGTATCCGATAACCACTACTTCATCCAGCAGTTCGGTATCTTCTTTCAACACAATCTGGAGCAAGTTGGCAGATACCGGTAATTCCACTTCCTTATAACCGATGTATCCGATGCGGAGCACGGCTTTTTTGTCGGCCACCTTCAATGTGAAGTTTCCATCATAATCCGTGATGGTTCCGGTAGTGGTTCCTATCACAATAATGTTGGCTCCGATAATCGGTTCACCGGTCGGGTCAGCTACGTGACCTTTTACAATCAAGTCTTGTGCGTGTACATGAACGCAAAACAATAAGGCAGACAGCAGGACTCCCATCAGCCTTACTAAACTTCTGTGTGTCTTTTTTTGTTTCATAATTGATTTTTTGAGTTTGTTGATACAAAGGTATAGTTGGGATATTTCATTTGTTTTACAAATACGGCCTTACAATATCAGAGTAAATTATTATAAATGTAACCTATTGAAAAATAAATGTTTAATATGCAATTTCTGCGTTTTTGAGTAACTGTATTATAAAGACAAACGGGTAATATCCGTTACGGTTTCATGCGTGTTTCCGATAAAAGGTGTTCGGTACTTGTTCAAATTATCCGATTTATGCCGAAGAAAGGCAATGCCCTGCATGAAGGGGTGAATGGAAGATGATTTGTGTTTTCATTTTATATCTGTTTTTAGTATTTAGGCGCAACCGGTACTGTGTGTTCCTTATCGAACTGATGCGAATTTACACAGAGTACATCGGTTTTTGATGTAAAGAAGGGGGAGAGTAAGTATAAATGATGAGGCAGGCGGGTTATTCTATTGAATTTCAATAGAATAACCCGCCTGATTGTAAGACGAGAGTAATATTTGAGTAAGTCTTTTTACAAGTATTGGAGCTGCGCAATCAGGTCCTTTTTTTCCGGAAGCGCCTTGTTGCGCATTTTCATTCTATAATTATATACGGTCTGAAGGGAATAATGCAGGAAACTGGCGATTTTGGCATTGTCCTGGATGCCCAGCCGCATCAGTGCATAGATACGGAGTTCGGGAGTCAGCAAGTCACCTTCCTTGGGCTGGATGCGCTCTTCCGGCCGGAGCAGGGCATTGAAGTTTTCCACGAAATCAGGGAAGATGTTCAGGAAAATCGTATCAAACTTATGGATGAAATCCTTGAAGTCGTCGGACGAATTCTGCTGCTCGCTGATGAACTTCGACAGATCGGCTATGCGTCCGTTGCTGGCAATCCGGTTCAGTCCCTTATACAGCGTATTCTGTTTCTTGATGTATTCCGAGCATACATTAAACAGCAGGCCGATATATTCTTCCTGGATGTGTTCCTTCTCCTTTATCTGCTCATTCATGGCCATCAGATTGTCCGACAGTTCCCTCAGGTGCTGGTTCTGGCTCTTTAAGGCATTTTGTGCCTCCTCCAGTTTGTTGGTCCGCTTCTTCAGCAGCACGAACGCAGTGACCAGCAGAATGATCAGTACCGACAAGATGGAGATGAATGCCCGGAACTGCCGCACATTCTTTTTCACCCGGACTTCATTGGCGGTGCTGATAATAGGAAGATAGGTCAGAATATCTGTGAACCGGTACTTGGCATGTCCTGCGTTGATGTCTTCGAGGGCACATAAAATGTAACTGTAAGCCCGTTCCACATCTCCCTCATAGAAGAGCAGGATGGCCAGGTTCTGCAAGGACATGTATACTTTCTTGGCATTTTTCAGGTCGGTCAGCGACGAAAGAATCAGGTAATGCTTGGCGCTGGCCGTGTCTTTCTGCATCAGATAGAGGTTGGCAATGTCGAATTCCAGACTCGCTTTGTCGGGTTCCAGACTGTCGGGTTGTGTTTCCTTGTAAAACTTCTCCAGCAGTTGTATGGCGCCCACCGTATCCCCCTGTGAAAGATTGTGTTTATATAAATTGGAAATATAGCCGTAGGTTCCCGGAGGATTCACCTCCATTGCATCCTTCTGGTAGACCAGCTGTTGGTTTTTCAGCATGTGATGGTTGTCCTTGCCGTATACATCGTTCGATATGGACAGCGAAATGGCCTGTCTCAGGTAATGAAAATAGCTGGTCCGGTATACCGTAGAGTCGAAAGATATTTTTTTCAGTTCCTCAAACGCCGCATGATAATTGCCCGATTTATACAGTGCGTCGGCATTGTTCATCAGCGCCTCTTCCTGACATTCCTCATCCAGCTGTCGGGACAGTTCCAGCCGGAGCTGGGCAATCTCCCGTGCCTTGTTCACCCGATACGAGCGATAGATGTCGAACAGTTCTCCCAGTACCTCAAAGCGTGTCTTTACCTCCGACCTCGGAGTATAGCTGAGCACTTTATTCAGCTTATCGATCTTTTCTTCTATTGCCTGATCGTATTTGCTGTGTTCCTTAATTACGTTGTCCAGTTCCTCCAGCAGTTTTTGATCTTCAGACTTCGAAGAGGAACATCCCATCAGAAAGACAGAAAGGATAAGCAGGATAAAGGATAGTATCTTTTTCATTGTTGAAAAATCAGGATTTGGTTAATCGAGTGTAAAGATAAGAAAATAACCTGAATGATTCCCTGTTTTTAAAGAAGAGTGTAGCTGTTTTTGGGGAGAAATGGAATACTTTATCAGGAATTCTCGTAGATAAATGCTTTTTTGTAAGTTGGGAGAAATGCCGGAGAGATGTTATCTGAAAGGAGATATAATACGCAAGGCTGACCGTTTCCTGTAGTCTGCGGACCGGCTCTTTCAGTCGGAAGCGGGTACATGAAAACAGAAAACCTGTACCGGCAAGTCTGTCGCAGGACATCCTTGTACCGGTACAGGTTTCCGTAATATATCAGTCTTGATTATTTCAAGCGTGCCAGTGTTTCCTTGATGCGGCGCATTGCTTCTACGATGTTTTCGTCAGAAGTAGCGTAGCTCATACGGATGCATTCAGGCGCACCGAATGAAGTACCGCCTACGCAAGCCACGTGTCCGACTTCCAGCAAGTACATAGCCAGGTCGTCTGCGTTGTTGATTACGC
>OGML01000840.1_pt1 | contig 29957 bp, 34 predicted proteins | sample 1572951 | NCBI WGS metagenome assembly OGML01 (sample SAMEA2581883, study PRJEB24529) | metagenome | biome: Human gut stool | place: China | collected 2011 | reverse complement strand
TCCTCGTCCACGTCAAGCGCTGTGACTTTTTCCTTCGTATCCTGCCACAAAAGCTGCACCTCGCGCCCGATGGTCACGCAGCGGCGGCGGTATTCGTCGAGATACCCGCTCGTCTCTCCGGATCTGAGCGCCGTATAAAGCGCATCGAGCTCCTCGATCATCGCCGCGGACAGCTCCGCGCGCGAAATGAGCCTGCCCGTCTCGCGCAGGATGGACGTTGCGATCTTCGAGACCTCGCCGGCGAAGTCCTCCTCGCGCTGGCTGACGTTGAAGCCGATGCCCGCCACGACATACTGGAGCTCGCCGGTCTCACCCTCGACGCTCAGCTCGGTCAAAATGCCGCAGAGCTTTCTGCCGTTCAGGATGAGATCGTTTGTCCACTTGATCTGCGAGTGCGTCCCCGCCACGCGGTCGACCGCGCGGCTCATCGCAACGGCGATGAGACCCGTGAGCGGCATCAGCTGCGACGGCGCAAGCTTCGGACGCAGCAAGATCGACAGGTAAACGCCCTTGCCCGCCGCGCTCTGAAAGCTGCGGCCGCGGCGGCCGCGTCCGCTCGTCTGCTCCGCCGCGACGGCGACGGTACCGTCCGGCGCACCGTCGAGCGCGATGCGCTTTAAGTAGGCGTTTGTCGAGTCGATGGAATCAAAGCAGTCGATGCGCTTGCCGACGGTTTCGACAGGTCCCAAGTAGCTGCGCACGGTCTGCTCGGTCAGCGTGTCGGGCAGCGACTTGAGGCAGTAGCCGCGTCCCGTGACGGCGTCGATCTCGTACCCCTGCGCGCGCAGGGCGGAAATGCTCTTCCAGATGGCCGCGCGCGTGATGCCGAGCTCGGCGCTGACGGCCTCGCCGGAGACGAAGTGTCCCTTTTCCCGCAGCAGCAGCGCCAAAACAGTCTCTTTTCCCATAGCGTCCTCCGTTACAAAATGTAACCGAAATTGTTACCCTTTTGAGGTTGACAGTCGGCGGCTTATCGCTTACGATTGACATAAAATATCAAGCGCTGCGTTTTTCGCAGCCGCCGTCTTAGGATTGTAGCACGCTTGCCGCCGCATGTAAACCAAAATCTCATGTTTTGGCTTACCCGGCGGTTTCTTGACGAATTCCTGATTTTTCCATTGCCGCGCTCCGCCCCGGCGTGTACAATAAGACGCTGACAAATTATGACAGGAGTTTCCCCGTGAGCTTTTCCGACCTTACGTTTCTTTTTTATTTTCTGCCGCTGTTTTTCGCGGTCTATTACATTCTGCCCTTTCGCTTCAAAAATGCTGCGCTCGTGCTGGGCAGCTTTGCCTTCTACTTCATCGGCGCGGGCGCGCGCGACACACTGCTGCTGTCCGGCGTGCTGCTTCTGCACTACGCCCTCGCCCGCGCAATGGCGGGGAAAGAAGTCCGCACGCGAAAAGCACTGCTGATCATCGCGCTGGCGGCGGACCTCTTTTGCCTCGTGTATTTCAAGTACGCCGCATTTATTCTGGAAAATCTGGGCAAACTGACGGGGACGGCGTTCTCCCTTGTCGAGCTTGCGCTGCCGCTCGGCATCAGCTTCTACCTTTTCCAGAGCGCGGGGTACCTCATCGACGTCTATCGCGGCGAGGAGGCGGAGAAAAACCTCATCGACTACGCCGCTTTCACCATCGCGTTCCCCCAGCTCACGATGGGGCCGATCTTACGCTGCCGCGAATGGCGCGGCGCACTGAAGGAACGCACGATCACGCGCGAGGACGTATTCTCCGGCTTTGAGCTCTTTGTTGTCGGCCTGTGCTTCAAGGTGCTGCTCGCCGACCAGCTCGCGCCGCTGTGGGCATCGCTCGAGCGCATCGGTTACGAATATTTGTCGACGCCGCTCGCATGGCTCGGCGCGGTGAGCTACAGCTTGCAGCTCTACTTTGACTTTTCCGGCTATTCTCTTATGGCGATGGGCCTCGGGCAGATGCTCGCGCTGCCTGTGCCGCGCAACTTTGACCTGCCCTACACCGCGCGCTCGGTGAGCGAGTTCTACCGCCGCTGGCACATCACGCTCGGCACATGGTTTCGCGACTATGTCTACATCCCGCTCGGCGGCAGCCGCAACGGCAATGCCCGCACGGTGCTCTCGCTCACGGTCGTGTGGTTTTTCACCGGTCTCTGGCACGGGGCGAGCTGGAATTTTGTCCTCTGGGGTGTGATGCTGCTTGGATTCATCCTGCTCGAAAAGTTCTGCATCGGCAATTTTCTCAAGGGGCATAAAGTGCTCTCGCACGTCTATCTCCTCTTCGTCATCCCGCAGACGTGGGTCATCTTCCGCATCACACGCGTAAAGGACGTCGGCGCGTATTTTTCCCGCCTGTTCCCGCTGTTCGGCACGCACAGCGCCGTGTCTGCGCAGGATGCGCTCAAGCTGCTCTCGTCCTACTGGTGGCTGCTGCTGCTCGCCGTCTTCTTCTGCCTGCCGCAGCCGCGCCGTTTTTATGAAAAGCACCGCGGCAGTTTACTCGTCCAGCTCCCGCTGTTTCTGCTCTTCTGGGTGTGCGTGTACTTCATCGCCACCTCGTCGGGCAACGCCTTCCTCTATTCCCGTTTCTAAGGAGACCTTTCATGTCCTCTCGTCCCTTTTTCCTGCTGCCGCTGTGCTTTGTCAGCGCGCTGGCGCTCAACGCTTACGCCGCGCTCGATCCCACCGGCGTATATCAGGATTATCTTGAAAAACTGGATGCCGCGACGCCGCCCGTCGCGGCAATGGCCACAGCGGCCGCAGACGGGGTCTACCCGTGGAGCAAGCCCAAAGCGCCCGAACCTCCTCCCGTCCCAGACCCCGCTCCGCTTCCGGACCCGGAACCGGAGCCCGAACCGGAAGAGCCCGACTCCCCCTTCACCACGGTGGACGCGAGCTACTTTGACGACGCGCTGTTCATCGGCGACTCGCACACCGACGGCTTCAAGGACTATGCGGGCCTCCCGAACGCCGACTACCTCTGCCACAACGGCCTGACGGTCTGGTCGGCGGTCGAAAAGGCGGAGTTCCCCGGCAAGCAGACGCTTGCGCAGGCGCTCTCCGGCAAGCACTACAGCAAAATTTACCTGATGCTCGGCATCAACGAGCTCGGTACCGGCACGGCGGAGAGCTGGGCCGCACAGTACAAGGTCCTGCTCGACGAAGTGCGCGAGCTCCAGCCTGACGCCATCATCTTTTTGCAGGCCATCTTCCACACGACGCAGGAAAAGTCCGACGCGACGTTCTTTAAGAATTCGACCATCGACGCACGCAACGCCGAGCTCCAAAAGCTCGCCGACAACGAAACGGTCTTCTACATCGACTGCAATCCCGTCTTCGACGACTCTACCGGCGCGCTGACGCCGGAATACTCTGGCGACGGCGTCCACGTCAAGGCCGCGTACTATCCGATGTGGAGAGACTATCTCTTCCAGTTTGGCGTCGTAAGATAGCTTCAAGAAAGCGGTGAAGCCGCTTTCTTGAGAAAGTTTCGCTGCGCTCTGCGCCTCGGTTGGCCGCATAATGCGGCCAATTCGACGCTCGCTCCGCGCAAAGTGTTTTTCGCCACGCACTTGTCGCGGCGAAAAACAAATTTCGATTTATTTGCGCCATGCGCGGCGCAAATTTTACGAGACTTGATACGTTAAAAAAGGAACCGCTCTTCGAGCGGTTCCTTTTTTGCATTGCTTCGTTTTATTCGTGCTTGACCTTATAGCCGCGGTTCAATCTCATTTCGAGCGCGTCGAGCTCTTCGTAGAGCTCAGGCGGCACCTTGCCGATCTTCTCGTAATACTCACGCGCGTCCTCGCACTCCTGGAGCCAGAGCTCGCGGTCGACCGAGAGCAGGCGGCGCATGTCGTACATCGACATTTCAAGCCCCTCCATGTCGATATCGTGGGTGTTGGGTTCGTAGCCGAGCGCGGTCTCCGCCGCGCCGATCTCATCGTCGGCGCGCGAGATGATCCATTGTAAAACACGCATATTGTCGCCAAAGCCGGGCCAGGCGAAGTTGCCGTCCTCGTCGGTGCGGAACCAGTTGACGTTGAAGATCTTCGGCGGCTTGGGGATCTTCTTTCCCATGTCGAGCCAGTGCTGCCAGTAGTCGCCCATGTGGTAGCCGCAAAACGGCAGCATCGCCATCGGGTCGCGGCGCACGACGCCGACGCGGCCCGTCGCCGCGGCGGTGGTCTCCGACGCCATGATTGAGCCGATAAACACGCCGTGCTGCCAGTTGAAGGACTGGTAAACGAGCGGCGCGGTCTTCGCGCGGCGGCCGCCAAAGACAATGGCGCTGATGGGCACGCCCTCGGGATTGTCAAACTCGGGGCTCAGGCAGGGGCAGTTGCGCGCGGGCGCGGTGAAGCGGCTGTTGGGGTGTGCAGCCTTTTCAGGGCTCTGCGGCGTCCAGGGACGGCCGCGCCAGTCGATGGCGCGCGCGGGCGGCGTCTTGTTGAGTCCCTCCCACCAGACGGTGTTGTCGCTGAGGTCAAGCGCGACGTTCGTGAAGATCGTGTCCTTGTGCGTAGAGATGAGCGCGTTGGGGTTCGACTTCATGGATGTGCCGGGCGCAACGCCGAAAAAGCCGTTTTCGGGGTTCACGGCCCAGAGTCTGCCGTCCTTGCCGACGCGCAGCCACGCGATATCGTCGCCCACGCACCAGACGCGCCAGCCCCACCGCTGCAGGCCCTCGGGCGGGATGAGCATGGCGAGGTTCGTCTTGCCGCAGGCGGAAGGGAAGGCGGCGGAGATGTACTTGATCTCGCCGCGCGGGTTCTGGATGCCGAGGATCAGCATGTGCTCGGCCATCCAGCCCTCCTGACGGCCGAGGTTCGAGGCGATGCGCAGCGCGAAGCACTTCTTGCCCTGAAGCACGTTTCCGCCATAGTTCGAGTTCATCGAGATGATCGTATTGTCCTGCGGGAAGTGGACGATGTACTTGTTGTCCTTGTCGAGATTGCACTGGCAGTGCAGGCCCTTGATAAAGCCCTCATCGTCGCCGAGCGCGTCACACACGGCCTTGCCGATGCGGGTCATGATGTGCATGTTGAGCACGACGTAAATGGAGTCGGTCAGTTCAAAGCCGTATTTGGCGAACGGAGAGCCAATGATGGACATGGAGTACGGGATGATGTACATGGTGCGGCCCTTATAGGCACCGTCGGCCAGAGCGTACATTCTTTCGTACATTTCCTTGGGCTCTACCCAGTGGTTCGTGGGGCCTGCGTCCTCTTCCTTTTCACAGCAGATGAACGTGCGGTCCTCCACGCGCGCCACGTCGTCGGGGTCGGTGCGGTGCAGGTAGCATCCCGGGAGCTTGTCCGGGTTGAGCTTGATGAGGATGCCCTCCTTGACGGCCTGCTCGCGCAGCGCGTCGAGCTGTTCCTCTTCCCCCGTGATCCAGACAATCTTGTCCGGCTTGGTGATGGCGGTCATTTCGTCGATCCACGACAAAACGGCCTTGTTGTTCGTCAAATTCGTCATTTGTTCTTTCCCTCGTAGCATGTTCACGGTGTAATGAAAAAGAAAAATTTTGCACCGCGTCTTGTGTGGTGTGCTGTGCCGTTTTGGGGCGGCAGGGAGCTAACCGATGCACAGGAAAAATGGCTGCTATTGAGTTTGACTCCTTTCTGCCGAAAATTGTAGCAGAATGTCTTATCAATAGCAACCATATGGTTTATCAATTTTTTAAATAGATGCTTCTGTGCTGTCACAGTAATGCGGCGATCTCGGCGGACAGCACGGCAAATTCACTGAGCCCCAGCCGCTCGCCGCGGATGTTGGCCTCTAAACCGCAGGACGTGACCGCCTGCGTGATCTGCTCTTTTGTGAGCTGGCTGCCGAACGCCGTCATCAGGCTGTTGACAAGCGTCTTGCGCCGCAGGGCGAACCCGGCGTACACCACACGGAAGAAGAACTTCTCGTCCTCGACCTCGACCGGAGGCTCCCTGCGCACGACGGCGCGCAGCACGGCGGACGTGACCTTCGGCTGCGGCTCGAAGCACTCGCGCGGCACGGCGAACAACAGCTCCGGCTCGGTGTAATACTGCATGAAGACGGAGAACGCGCCGTAGGCGCTCGTGCCCGGCGCGGCGCAGAGGCGCTCGGCGACCTCCTTCTGCACGAGCACCGTGATGCTCTCAAAGCACTTCGACTCGATGAGCGCGGTAATGGCGGGCGTCGTGATGTTGTAGGGCAGGTTCGCGCACACGATGGGCGTGAGGCCTGCGAATTTTTCACGCACAAGCGCAGGGATATCGGTTTTCAAAATATCGGCGGACACGACCTCGAAGTTGTCAAAGCGCGCCATGGTCTCGTCCAGGATCGGCAGCAGCGTCTTGTCAAGCTCCACGGCCACCACCTTGCCCGCGCGCTCGCAGAGCTCGTGGCTCAGTGCGCCGATGCCAGGGCCGATCTCGAGCACGCCGTTCTGCTCGTTTGCGCGCGAGCTCTCGGCGATCTCATAGGGGATGGCGGGGTCGATCAAAAAGTTCTGCCCCATGGACTTTGAAAAATGAAAACCGTGGCGCTTTAAGAGCGCCTCGATGGCAGCTTTGTCATTGCGTTCCATAGCGTGGTTCCTTTCTGCGCGCTGGGCGTAAAAAATTGTAAAATGATTCTACCATATTTTGCGCAAAAGAGTAGTAAAAATTTTTCCCGTGTGATAAAATGCAGAAATCTCAGAAAAAGAGGGAGACTTTCATGGAGCTCACACCGCAAATTCTGATCGTTGTTCTGCCGCTCATCTTTCTTGGCGGCTTTGTCGACTCCGTCGCCGGCGGCGGCGGACTTATCACGCTTCCCGCCTATCTGATGGCCGGTATCCCCGCGCATCTTGCAATGGGGACAAACAAGGTCGTCAATGGCACCGGCACGGCGCTCGCCTCGTTCAAATACTTTCGCGGCGGCAAGGTCCTGCTGCGTCCCGCCATCGTCTCGGGGATCGGCGCGCTGCTCGGCGCGGCCATCGGCACAAAGATCGCTCTGCTCATCAACGAGGACATTCTGAAGATCATGATGCTCGTCGCACTGCCCTGCGCGGCGATCCTGCTGATGCTCAAAAAGGACTTCGGCAAGGAAAATGACGCACCCGCGCGCGAGTACACGCCGCAGCAGGAGCTGACGCGCGCCGCGCTCATCGGTTTGGGTCTTGGCTGCTATGACGGGCTCATCGGCCCGGGCACGGGCACGTTTATGATCATGGCGTTTACGATGGCACTTTCGATGGACCTCCTCACAGCGTCGGGCTGCGCGAAGATCGCAAACCTCTGCTCCAACGTCGCCTCGGCGGTGCTGTTCATCTTCAGCGGCAAGGTCTGGTGGCTGCTGGCGCTCCCCGCGGCGGCCTGCAATATGCTGGGCGCCTACTGCGGCGCGCGCTACGCCATGAAGGGTGGCAGCAAGCGCGTGCGCGGCATGATCTTTGTCGTGCTGGGGCTTCTCTTCATCAAGATGGGCTACGAGCTGCTGTTCTGAAAAGACGAATTCTATATAAAAAAGCGGACAGTCAAGGCTGTCCGCTTTTTTCAGTTCTTCAGGCTGTGCAGCGGCGCGGGAATTCTGCCGCCGCGCGCAATGAACTCCGCGCTCGAATAAGGGTGGACCGCCTGCACCGGTGCCGAGCCGAGAAGTCCGCCGAACTCCACCGTGTCGCCCACCTTACAGCCAGGCGCAGGGATGACGCGCACCGCAGTCGTCTTCGTGTTGACCATGCCGATGGCCGCCTCATCGGCGATGATGGCAGCAATGGTCTCTGCGCTCGTGTCGCCCGGAAGCGCGATCATGTCAAGTCCTACGGAGCACACGCAGGTCATCGCCTCCAGCTTGTCGAGCGTCAGCGCGCCGGACGACGCCGCGGCGATCATGCCCTCGTCCTCGCTGACGGGGATAAATGCGCCGGATAAGCCGCCCACCGAGGAGGACGCCATCACGCCGCCTTTTTTCACCGCGTCGTTGAGCAGGGCGAGCGCGGCGGTCGTACCGTGCGTGCCGCAGACCTCAAGCCCCATTTCCTCCAGAATGCGGGCCACGCTGTCGCCGACGGCGGGCGTGGGCGCAAGGGAAAGATCGACAATGCCAAACGGCGTATCGAGCCTGCGGCTCGCCTCCTGCGCGACGAGCTGACCCATGCGCGTGATGCGGAACGCCGTTTTCTTCACGGTCTCCGCCACCACGTCGAACGGCTGGCCCTTGACGCTTTGCAGCGCGTGATACACAACGCCCGGCCCGGAAACGCCGACATTGATCACTTTCTCCGGCTCGCCCACGCCGTGGAACGCGCCCGCCATGAAGGGGTTATCCTCTACCGCATTGCAGAAGATCACAAGCTTGGCGCAGCCAAAGCCGCCCTGCTTTTCCGTGAGCGCCGCCGTCTTTTTCACCGTCTGCCCCATCAGGGCGACAGCATCCATGTTGATTCCCGCCTTGGACGAGCCGACGTTGACTGATGAGCACACAAGGTCCGTACAGGCCAGCGCCTCGGGGATCGCAGCGATCAGCTTCCGGTCGGCGTCCGTCATGCCCTTTTGCACAAGCGCCGAAAAACCGCCAATAAAGTTAACACCGACATTTTTGGCCGCGCGGTCAAGCGCCTTGGCAAACGGGACATAGTCTTCCGTCTCCGACGCGGCGGCGACCAGCGCGATGGGTGTGACGGAAACCCGCTTATTGACGATGGGAATGCCGAATTCCCGCTCGATCTCTTCTCCCGTTGCGACCAGGCGCTCTGCATAGCGGCTGATCCTGTCGTAGATCTTTTCACACGCACGCTCTGCGCTTCTGTCCGCGCAGGAGAGGAGCGAGATGCCCATCGTGATCGTGCGGATATCCAGGTGCTGCTGGTCGATCATACGGATCGTTTCCAGAATATCATTGCGGCTTAGCATGATTCTTTCCCTCCCCGCTCAGATCTTGTGCATTGCGTTGAAGATGTCCTCCCGCTGCATGCGGATCGCAATGTCCATCTCCGCGCCGAGGGCGCTCAGCTTTTCCGTCAGTTCCGTAAAAGAGAGCGAACAATTTTCGAGATCCGCCAGCATGACCATGGTGAAATTTCCCTGCAAAATCGTCTGGCTGATATCCAGAACGTTCACGTTCCACTTTGCCAGCAGTGAGCTGACGCCCGCGATAATACCGACCTGATCTTTCCCCAGTACCGTGATAATGGCTTTCATCCTGTGTTCTCCTTTCGGTTTCTGCCGGTAATTGTATCACATCACCGCAATAAAGTAAATGTTCCGGATGCGCAACATACGCATCCGGAACATACATTTATCGTACTATTCGACAAACCGCCCCGCTCAGTCGAGGAAGTAGACCGTCGAGTTCTTCTGGCGGCCGAACTGCTTGCACTCCTGATAGGAATTCATATAGAGGTCGATCGCCGCGCCGCGCACGCCGGTGTCCTCAGCCACAGCGTTGCCGTAGGTGTAGCCCGACGAGCCGACGATGAACATCTCGGTACCGAGGGGAATGACCTTCCTATCCACTGCGACGGTGCCGACGTGGACCGTCGTGCCCGTGGCCGTTCTGGTACCCACGCCGCCGTAGCCCGCGGTATAGGCCGTGCAGGTGACCTTCATCGAGCCGGAGAAGTGGACGGAATCGCCGGACTTCATCAGAAGATAGCCGCTGCCGTCGCTCTCGGTGACAACGGACTTGACCGTGTCGCCGCTCTGCGCCTTGTCGACGAGCGTGCCGGTGTAGGTGATCTCCGCGACGGAGGTGTCGTTCTTCTCCTCCACCGCCTGGCGGGAGACAAACTGGCCGTCGGCATACACGACCTCATAAACGATGTCGCGCGTGCCGTCGATGCCCTGCTGGACGATCTGCGTCTCGCCCTTGGGGATGCGGTACGACGTGGAGGTCAGCGTGGTGTGGGGAGCCGCCTCGGTGGCGGTCTCATAGTAGGTGAAGTCAGAGGCAACGGTGATCTCGACCTCTTCCTCCGTGACGTCGACCAGCACCATCTCAAGCGGGCTGACCGAGATCTGCAAACGGCGCAGCAGCTCGCTGACGCGCTCGCCGTTTCTTGTGGTGGCGTACTCGATATCGTCGCCGTGTGTCACCGTCACCTTTTCACCGGCAGGGAGCGTGACCTCCGCGTCACCGCTCTGCGCGCCGGTGACAATGACGCGCTCCTGCGGGATGTCCGTTGTGCCGTCGAGCACGCTGACCGTATCGCCGTCGGCGATGAGGTACAGCGCGTCCGCGCGCAGCTCGGGCGAACTGTTCAGCAGCATCACAGCCGCGAAGAGCAGAAAGAACATCGCTCTGCGGCAGCGCTGGGCTGTGAACAAATTTTTCAAAAACTTCTGCATGGGATACTCCTTTTTTCGCGGCGTGAGCCGCCGCAGCTTCGCGCAGCTGAGGAAGTGCGCTGCGTCCGGAAAAGATTACAAAATGTAACTTTTCCAAAACTTGCTGGCAGTATACCGCCTGAAAAAGGATTTGTCAAGTTTCCGCTGTTTGTTCGCCAAAAGTTCTGTATTTTATAAAATTTTCGATATTTTTCTTATTTTCATCTTCTAAAAGTTGCGATTTAAGTCATCGAATTCGTGTTTTTCTCGATTTATGTAAACCATCGTCACCCCTCTCCGCCGCCTCGCCGCCATCTCGGCATCGAAGAGGCGGCGCACCTGCCGACGCTCTTTGTCCCGTCCGAGCGGGCAAAAAACTCTTGGGAGCAGGCCGGGTGTGTCCCGCTCCCGCCCCGCAAGGCGGCAAAAACGCGGAAAGCCCTGCAAACACTGGCTTTTTTGCTTCTCCGCCGCACGCTCTATCCCCTTGGACAGCAAAGGAACGCCCCCTGCGCCCTTTCCGGGCGCAGGGGACGAAAAGCCGCCTCAACAGCGTGCCGCGATGCCAAAATATGCAAGTTTGACTTTTTGAAAATTCATTTATTGAAATTCATTTATGTCAACCTGATTTTTTGATTTTTGTTGGCAAAGGTCACAAAAATTGCGCTTCTTTTTCGCTTTTCCCGTCAAATGGGCGATCGCAGTGGAAGTTACATTTCATCCTTTTTTTCGTCCGTTTCCCCGTGAAAATGAAGGTAAACGGACGCCGCGGCGTCTTTCGGCAGCACACGTTCGAGGGCGAAAATGTCCGCCTCCCGAATCGCCCTGACGCTCTTGAATGTCTTGAGCAGCGCCTGAGCGCGCACCTTGCCGACGCCCGGAATCCCGTCGAGCGCCGAGCGAGTCGAGGACTTCGAATGGCTCTCGTGGTGGAACGTGATGGCAAAGCGGTGCGTCTCCTCCTGGATCTGACCGATCAGGGCGAAGACGTTCGGCGCGGCGTGCAGGTCGATCTCGCGGCCCTGCGCGGTGACGAGCGCGCGCGTGCGGTGGCGGTCGTCCTTGACCATGCCGAAGATCGGCACGTGCACGTGCATCTGCGCACACACGCGCTCGGCGACGCCCGCGTGCGTGATGCCGCCGTCGATGAGCATGACGTCCGGCAGGGGGCTGAATTTCTCGTCCCCGTCCAGATAGCGCTGGATGCGGCGCGTAAGCACCTCCTCCATGGACGCGTAGTCGTCCGGGTGGGCCGACAGGCTCTTGATCTTGAATCTCCGGTAGGCGCTCTTCTTGGGCTTTGCGCCCTCATAGACGACCATCGATGCAACGATGTCGCTCGCGCCGGTGTTCGAGATATCGTAGGACTCCATGCGCCCGGGCGGCTCGGGGAGCGAGAGCATCCCCGCAAGCTGCGTCAGCGTGCGGTTCTCGCGCTCCTGCGCGGTCGTCACGCGCTCGACGTCCTCGCGCGCGTTGCGCTGCGCCATGGCAAGGAGCTCCGCCTTCTCGCCCCGCTGGGGGACGTGGAGCGTCACCTTGCGGCCCGCGCGCTCGGTCAGGATCTGTGCGAGTTCGGCTGCGCCCTCGATCTCGCAGGGCAGCAAAATTTCGCGCGGCAGCACGCTCTTATTGAGGTAATACTGCGGCAGCAATGCAGACAGGATCATCTGCTCGCTCTCGTCCTGCGGCGCGGCGAAGAGGTTCAGGTCTCGACCCGTCACGCTGCCGTCCTCGATGTGCAGCACGGCGCTGCCGCACTTGAGCGCGCCGCGGTAAACGCCCCAGATATCGGTGTCGGCGCAGATGCCGGCGATGACCTTCTGCCGCTTGCCCAGCACCTCGATGGCGCGGATGCGGTCGCGCAGTGCCGCCGCCTGCTCAAAGTGCAGCGCCGCAGCCTCCTGCTCCATCTCCTCGCGCAGCGCGCGCGTTAAGCGACGGTAGTGGCCGTTCAGCAGCTCTTCGGCCTGCCCAATGCGGCGCATGTACTCGTCCTCATCCGGCGTGCCGCGGCAGAACGCGTCGCAGCGCCCCATGTGATGGTTGAGGCAGGGCCGCTCCTTTCCAATGTCGCGCGGGAATTTGCGGCTGCACGTCGGCAGGCGGAATGCCGCACAGATCGCGTCGATGGCCGCGCGCGTCTCGTTTCGTCCGCCAAACGGGCCAAAGTAGAGCGCGTTGTCGTCCGCAGGCTTGCCGACCATCGTAAAACGCGGATAGTGCTCCGTGCCGAGGCGCACAAAGGGATAGCCCTTGTCATCCTTTAACAAGATATTGTAGCGCGGCATGTGCTGCTTGATGAGCGAGTTTTCCAAAATCAGCGCCTCGAACTCGGTCGAGACAAAGATCGTGTCAAAGTGGTCGACCTGTGAGACCATGCGGCGCGTTTTCTCATTGTGGGAGGAATTCTCCTGAAAATACTGGCTGACGCGGTTTTTGAGCTTTTTCGCCTTGCCGACGTAAATGACGCAGCCGGTCTTGTCCATCATCAGATAGACTCCCGGCGCGAGCGGCAGGTCGTTCGCCTTGTCCAAAAGCTCCTGCTTTGTCACGGGACATTCCCTCCTTTCTTTTCATCTCTACATTATAATATATAATAGTATATCCGGTCGAATGGTGCCGGTAAAATGGAAAAAGGCGGCTTCCTGTGGAAGCCGCCTTTCCTGGTTGTTTGTTATTCGCCGAAATTGTTGGAAACCAGCTCGCACAGAGCGGTCACGGCTTCCTTTTCGTCCGCGCCGTCGGCCAGCAGCGTGATGGTCGTGCCCTTGACGATCCCGAGGGACAGCACGCCCAGCAAGCTCTTGGCGTTCACGCGACGCTCATCCTTCTCCAGCCAGATGCCGCTCTTGAACTCGTTGGCCTTCTGAATGAAGAACGTGGCAGGACGAGCATGCAGGCCTACTTCATTGTTGATCGTAACATTCTGAGTATACATCGTTACTACTCCCTCTCCAAAAAAATCTTTCGGACTTTATCGTATCATATACCATCGGGGGCCGATTCGTCAATGCCATTTCGCGCGAAATGGCGCGGATTTGGCAATAAACACAGACAAAGCGCTTCCCCGAGCAGGCATTTATTTCAACTCGACCACAGTGACGCCCGACTCGCCCTCGCCATAGTTGCCAAGGCGGAAGCTCTTGACGGCTTTGTTGCGCCGGAGGCTCGCGTGCACCGCCTTGCGCAGCGCGCCCGTGCCCTTGCCATGGATGATCGTCACGGTCTCAAGATGCGCCATGACGGCAGCGTCAATGTAGTTATCGAGCACGCTTTCGGCCTCCAGCGTCTCCATGCCGCGGATATCGAGCTCGCGCGCAGCGGACGCCGTGCGCAGAATGCGCTGCGAGGGGGCAAACTGCGGCTGCTTTTTGGCAGTCGCCGCGCGCTCCGCCGCCTCAATGAGGCGGACCTCGCCGGCTTTGACCTTCATCTGCAAAACGCCCGCCTTGAGCGTCAGCGTACCGTCCTTGACATCTGTGACCTCGGCCTGACGGCGCGTACCGGGGATCTCGACCAGATCGCCGACCTGAATCGGGCGCGAGGGCTTGGGGATGGGCTCCGCGCTCTCGTCGCGCACGCCCGCAGCGTCGCGCGCCTGCTTGATGTTGTGCATGATCTCGGCGCGCTGGGCGTTCATCTGCTGGGCATCGAGCTTTTTCTGCTGCTTGCGCAGCGCGTCGAGCTCGCGGAACGTGTCGTCCGCGACGGACTTGGCCTCAGCCAAAAGGCGCTTGGCCTCGGCTTCGCCGCGACTTCTCGCGTTCTCCTTTGCGCGCTCCATCTGCGTGCGGAACTCGCGCGCCTTGCGCGCGTCCTCCTCGCGCTGGGCGTAAAGGCGGTCGACCTCGGCTTTTTCTTTCTCTAACTGCTGCCTCTTCTGCTCCAGCTGCGTCAGCACGTCTTCAAAGCGGATGCTCTCGCTGTCCATCTGCGCCTTGGCTTTTTCAATGACGGCCTCGGAAAGTCCCAGCCGCTTCGAGATCGCAAAGGCGTTCGACTTGCCGGGGATGCCGATGAGCAGCTTGTAGGTCGGGCAGAGCGTTTCCACGTCGAACTCGCAGCTCGCGTTCTCCACGCCCGCGGTCGTCATGGCGAAGGTCTTGAGCTCGGCGTAGTGCGTCGTCGCAGCGATCTTCGCACCCTGTGAACGCGCCTGCTCGATGACGGCGATGGCCAGTGCCGCCCCCTCAACGGGGTCGGTGCCCGCGCCCAGCTCATCGAAGAGGATCAGGCAGTGCTCGTCCGCCTCGTCCAAGATCTGCACGATGTTTTTCATATGCGCCGAGAAGGTCGACAAACTCTGCTCGATGCTCTGCTCGTCGCCGATGTCGGCCAACACCGAGGAAAAGATGCTCACGGCGCTGCGGTCGTCGCAGGGGATATGCAGGCCGCACTGCGTCATCAGGCAGAGGAGGCCGAGCGTCTTTAAGCTCACGGTCTTGCCGCCGGTGTTCGGGCCTGTAATGACAAGCGTATCGAAGCTGCGGCCGAGCTCAATGTCGATGGGCACGGCCTTCGCGGGGTCGAGCAGCGGGTGGCGCGCATGGCGCAGATACACGCTGCCGTCCTTTTTGAGCTCGGGGCGCATGGCATTCATGCGGTAGCTCAGCTCGCCGCGCGCGAAAATGAGGTCGAGGTGGACGAGAATGTCATAATCCCACAGAATGTCGCGGCTGAAGCTCGCCGCCTCGCCCGAGAGGGCATAGAGGATGCGGTCGATCTCCTTCTCCTCTTTCGCTTCGAGCTCCTTGAGCTCGTTGTTGGCCTGCACCACGCCCATCGGCTCGACGAAGATCGTCGCGCCGCTCGAGGACGTGTCGTGCACGAGGCCCGGCAGCTCGCCGCGGCACTCGGCCTTCACCGGCACGACGAAGCGCCCGCCGCGCTGCGTGATCAGCGCGTCCTGCAAAACGTTCCGGTAGCTCGGGGACGAAATGATGCGCTGCAGGATCTGGCGGCCCTTGGCCGCCGCCGCGCGCTTGTGGCGGCGAATTTCCGCGAGCTCGGGCGAGGCCGCGTCGGCGATCTCGTTTTCGTCGAGGATCGCGGTCGTGATCTTCTCCTCCAGAAAGCGGTTCGGGTGCAGGGAGAGGAAGAGCTTGTCGATGACCGTCCCCTCCTCGTCCTCCTTATAATAATCCTGCACGCGGCGCACATTCGTGAGAAGCCCCGCGATGTCGAGAAGCTCCCGCGTGTTGAGCATGCCTCCGCGCTCGGCGCGGGAGAGCGCTTCGCCCACGTCGCGCACGCCGCCAAAGGCAGGGCTGCCGCGCAGCATGATCATCTTGCGCGCCGCGTCCGTCTCGTCGAGCAGGCGGTTGACCTCGCCGAAATCATCCGATGGCATCAGCCGTCGCGCCCGCGCCTTGGCCTCCGCGCTCACCGCGTGATGCTCGAGCATCTCCAATAGCCGCGGCAGTTCCAGCACGCGGATGGATTTTTCAAACAGTTCACTCATAGTTTTCTCCGAAATTTTGATTTCGATTCGTATTTCTTTCGACAGATATTTCGTTTAGTTGTCAATTTTCATGCTTTTGTAGAAGTCCAGCGTCTTGAATCGCCGGTCAAGCTGCACCTGCGCAAACACCTCGCACGCTGCGGCAAAGCGCTTTTCCGTCTCGCCCGAGAGGGAAAACGACAGCATCCGCTTCGGCTCGGAAAACAGCACATGGCGCATCGCCGCGAACGAGCCCGCGTCCAGCGGCAGAAGGCCGCCCCCGCCGTGGTCCGCACATTCTTTGCACAGCAGCACGCCCTGCTGCGCGTCAAACACCGGCTCTTTCGGGTTGTGCGTGCCGCAGACGGCGCAGCCGTCGAGCAGCGGCTCGTAGCCCGAGAGCGCAAGCAGCTTGAGTTCAAACGCCGCCTTGACGATGCTCTGCGGCTTTTGCAGCGTGTCGAGCGCGTAGAGCGAGTTGAGCAGCAGCGATAAGATCTCCGGCACGGGCTCGTCCTCCGCCGTGACGCACTCGGTCATCTCGGCGAAATATGACGCGAGCGACAGTAGCTCAATGTCCTGCCGGATACCGTCGAACAGCGAGATCGTCGACGCCTCGTCGAGGTAGTACCAGTTCCCGCGCTGATAGAGTACGAGCTCGGAAAAGGCCAGAAGCTCACTGCCCGCGGCGATGCGGCTTCCCTTGCGCCGCGCCCCGCGCGCCACGACCGCGATCCGCCCGAGCGAGTCGGTCAGAATATTCAATATGTAGTCGGCCTCCTTCGTCGCCGTCGCGCGAAGGACGATGCCTTTGGTCACGAGTTTTTCTGACATAAAGCTCCTCTAAATGTTTTACACCAATTGGTGTAAAGGTGGGTTGCCTTGCAGGCGGGATGGTTTTTTCCGCGCACTGCGCGGAGGGGGAATGCAGCGCGTAGGCGCTGCTGCTGGTCAAAGGGGGTATTCTCTTTCCAAAGAGAACACCCCCTTTGGAACCCCCAGAGAAAGGCAAGGGGTCTTACCCCTTGACCCCGCACATTGGCAGTTTTTATCTTGAAGAGCTGCACGCGCTGCGCAATCAGGTGCGGTGTACATGGCTTCGCCATGAATCTTCTGCAAGTCGTTACAGATATCAACCGCGCCTTACTATCGTGAGGCGCGAGTGACGCTACCTCGGCGGCAGACTGCCTGCCGAATGCGGCATTACTGCGCTCGCCGCATTGATGAGTGCTCCGGTAGACGGAAATTAGTCTGCACTACTACGAGACAGGCAGAGCGGCAGCGGATAGTAGAAGCAGAGGCAAGTCGTCTTGCAGCTCTAAACGCGGCAACGCCGCGCTATGGGCAGTGCAATCGGCAAGCATCGCACCTCTGCGAGCTGCTCGCTTGCAATGGCGGGGTCAAGGGGCAGAGCCCCTTGCGTTCTCTTGGGGGTGTAAGGGGGATATTCTCTCACGTGAGAGAATATCCCCCTTAACCGCTCCCCTGCGCGGCGCAGGGACACAACCCCGTAGAGGTTTTGCAAAAAATTTCAAAAACCACTTGCAAACTCCCTTTTCCGTGTTATGATGATGACCGAAAAAAAGAACGTGCAGTGCACATGGCAAGAAAGAGTGATCGATTTGTTGGATTTTTTGAAACAGGAGGGGCTGAGTCCCGACCTTTTGGATAGCATTCGTGAATTTAATGCGCAGTATCCGACGCCGCCGGAGCTGCAAAACCGCATCCCGCAGCCGCGGTATCATTATTATGGCAAGGACGTGTGGGAGGCGGCGGTCGCCGCCATTTTGTGCGGGGAGAACCTGCTGCTCGCGGGCAGCAAGGCCACGGGCAAAAACGTACTGGCGGAAAACCTCGCCCAGGTCTTCGCCCGTCCCGCATGGGACGTGTCGTTCCACGTGAACATGGACGCCGCGAGCCTCATCGGCATGGACACGTTCGAGGGCGGCGAGGTCCGCTTCCGCCCCGGCCCCGTGTACCTTTGCGCAAAGCATGGTGGCTTTGGCGTGCTCGACGAGATCAACATGGCAAAAAATGAGGCGCTTGCTGTACTGCACGCGACGCTCGACTTCCGCCGCGCCATCGATGTTCCCGGCTACGAGCGCGTGGAGGTCGATCCCGCCGCGCGCTTCATCGGCACGATGAACTACGGCTATGCCGGCACACGCGAGCTGAACGAAGCGCTCACGTCGCGCTTTGTCGTCATCCAGATGCCGTCCATCGACCAGGACGGTCTTGTGCGGTTGCTTAGCGATGAGTTCCCGACGCTTGAAAAGAAGTATAAGGAGCAGTTCGCCCAGCTGTTCCTCGACCTGCAGAAAAAGTGCGAAAACGCGGAGATCTCCGAAAAGGCGCTCGACCTGCGCGGTCTTCTCGACGCGCTGCGTCTGATCCGCCGCGGCGTGGGCGCGAGCCGCGCGCTTGACATGGGCATCACGAACAAGGCGTTTGACTCCTATGAGCAGAGCCTGATCCGCGACGTCATCGCCGCGCGCATCCCCGCAAAGCTTGACCGCAGCCGTCTGTTCACCGACTGACATGGAAACGTCAAGCTATTCCGCCCAGCAGCGCCGCGCCATCAACCTCGTCTGGACGGCGAGCGGGGACTATCAGTTCGAGCCGCAGTTCTTAGCGCTCAAATCAAACGGTGAGCCGGACTTTTACATGAACTGCGTCATCGGCCTTGTGCACAAGTGGTTCGGCGACAAGATGCCAAAGCGTCTCTTTGCCTACTGGGCGGGCGACGCGCGGCAGAACGTTTTCGACGAGCTGTGCTGGCTGGCGCTCGAGAACGCGGCGTATGAAAAGGAACTGCCCGAGCGCCCTGTGCTCGCCGATCTCCGCCGCACGCACGCGGAGGAGTTTTTCGCGTCGGAATACCAGCTCTCGCGGCAGGAGTGGATGGAGAAAAACCAACTTGTCTACGCCGTGCAGTCCGACCGCTGGAAGACGATCCTCGGGCAAAAGCCGCCCATTCTCGCCCCGTGGGAAAAAGGGCTCGCGCAAGCGCTCGCCTGCCCCGGCACGATGAACGCCGCCGAGCTTGAGATCGCCGTGCGCGCGGCATTTGAAAAGTACCTGCAATTCGATGGCACGGTGCATAAAAAAGGCGGGTTCCAGCTGCACTTTGACGACAAGTGGGCACCGCTTCTCACAAAGCTCCTGCCGACCGAGATCGTCCGCACGGACGATCTGACCATCGGCCGTTCCGCCATGCCCGGGGAAAACGGCATGGTCAAGGTCTCGAACGCGCTGCGCTCGCGTCTGCGCTCCAATGAGCACGAAACGGAGGACCGCGGCTACATCGAGCGCTGCTTCGGCCGCAGCATCTATTCCCCCGACAAGCTCGCGCGCATCGAGCAGCAGCTCTGCACCGGCAACCACCTGGGCTGCCACCTGTGGTTCACAAAGGGCGCGAGCGCGTCGGACCAGCTCATCAGCGCGGACACGCAGCGCCTTTACGAGCAGGCTGAGGATCAGGCCAAGCTGAACCGCGCCGCCTTCGCGCGCGACCTCGATCTGCACCAGAGCGCGCTCGCGCACCTGAGCGAACAAATTCGAAACTGCCTGCTCGTCCACCAGCAGCCCGAGCGCATCCCCGCCCGTCAGGGCTGGCTGGACGGGACCAAGGTCTGGCGCGAACCGGTGCTGCACGACGACCGCGTATTTTTGCGCAGCGACGAGGAGAGCCGTCCCGGCTTTGCCGTCGATCTGATGCTCGACGCCTCGGCCTCGCGCCTGCACTGTCAGGAGGCTATCGCCATTCAGGGATATATCTTAGCCAAAAGCCTCGCCTCCTGCGGCATCCCCGTGCGCGTGACGAGCTTTTGCAGCCTGCGCGGCTACACGGTGCTGCGCATTTTGAAGGATTTTGGCGACAAAAACGGCGAACGAAACGTTTTCAATTACTTCGCCGCGGGCTGGAACCGCGATGGGCTCGCGCTGCGCGGCGCGGGCGAGCTCATCAAGTCCGCACCCGCGGAAAAGCATCTGCTCATCCTGCTGACCGACGCCTCACCCGACGACAGCCACAAAATCCTGCCGAGCGGCAAAGTCCCGCTCAGCCGCGACTACGACGGGCAGATCGGCGTCGATGACACGGCGGAGGAGGTGCGCGCCCTACGCGCGCAGGGCATCCGCGTCGCCGCCGTCTTCATGGGTGAAAACGCGAGCGTTCCCGCCGCGAACGCCATCTATGGCCGCGACCTTGCGCGCATTCGCCGCATCGACCAGCTCGCCGCCACGGCGGGTCGGCTCATTCAGGATGAAATCCGCGAACTCAGCAGCTGACAAAAAGGATCCCGAAAGTTGAACTTTCGGGATTTTTTCATAGATGATGTTGTAGCGGACATTGCAAAGCGGAACGTTGTTATTCCCCCATCTCATCGTCAATGTAAGGAACAGTTCATTACAGCAAATCGGATACTATCTATTCCGATCCTTTCTCTTTTTTGCGGCTACAAACCCAATCAAGAACGCCAGATTCATAAAAAGCACAATGATGCTACCTTCGATTTTACAGCTGCCGCCGGACAGAATCGGATTGCCGTGAATCGTCATATCAAACAAGTGAGGATAATCTTCCGCCAGAGAGACTCCTCCCAGAATGATCGCGCCCACACCGTTCCACAAAAAATGGATCACGATCGGCGCGATCAAGGAACCCGTGTATTCCAAAACCGCCGTCATAAAAAGGCTCATTGTGATGACATTGAGCACAGGAAGGATTCCTGCCTCAAACGCGCCGCCGTGCGCAAATGTAAATAAGCCCGTAGATACGATAATCGCGGCGGCGATGCTACCGTTACTTTTTATCATCTGGTATAAATAGCCGCGAACCAGCATTTCCTGCATAACGGTATTGAGAAAAGCCGCAAGCAGCCACAACCACAGCATAGCGATTTGATTTTTGCCCTCTATCTGTACAACTCCGAGGATAGATAATATCCCCACAGATGCCCCCAGCCAAATCGTCCCTGTTACGCCGCCCAATATGATGTTATAAACAGGCTTCCCGGTCAGATGTAATCGTATCTTTTTCTGATCTGCCAGCCAGAAAATAAGTGTGATCGCAATAACGGACAAAAGCGGGATCAGTTCTGCCCAAAATCTCCAGATTACCGCACTTGCGGTATCCGGTATCGGGATAACCGATACGCATATGGCCCAACCCACAAAAAAGATGATCGTCTTTATTGATACCGATAGAACTTTTTTCATACAATACACTTCCCTGTCCAATTCAAACATCAATGTGTCAACGCAAAAAGCCCGCCGCAATTTGACTAAAATCACGGCGAGACTTATGGTGGAGGCGGCGGGAGTCGAACCCGCAACCAAATCTGCAAAAGCATTGATATTACACAGTTTTTTTACACGCATCTGTAATTCCATCTGCAATTTATTTTTCCAGTTTGCGCATGACGCTATTATAGACGCGCTCGTTTACAATTTTCAAGCTGTCCATCAGCTCGTCCATGATCTCCCATGCCTTGTCCGGCGGAACATCTGCCACTGCGCGCAGAAAATCGCTGTCGCCGTATGTTTTGACGCTAACCGGCGCGGGCACCGCGGAGTATGCCATTGGCAAAGCCCTCTCTCTGCTGCCGCTTTGCTGGTCGCGAATGGCATATAACACGGCAAGGCGCTCATAGTTTGTCCAGCTTGATTCCTCTGTTTCAAGGCGAGCTATCCAGCGCTTGACCTCATTCTCGTCGACCATAGGGGCGCACCCCCTTTATCCCTCGATCGTGTCCATGCAACGCTGGATAGCTCTGCGGATGCTGTCATCGTCGGCGTTGTCCAACATTTCCTGCAACTGGCGTTTCATGTTGTCGATGCCGCCATCACGGGAATAGTGACCGCGCACGTAGTGCGTGCCGCGTCTGCCTCTGCCGCGCATATCGTACTCGTCGCGGCGGCTGGAATAGCCATCTTCTTCCATCGCTTCGATCTTGTCGATGTTCTTGATGGTGGCCGTCAGTTTGTGCGCAATTTCAAGATCACCCGCGCCAAGCTCGCCCTTGCGTGCCAGCTCGTCGAGTTCGTCGCACAGCATATTACGCAAATCATACATTGCTTTCTTGCTCATGTCCATTCTCCTTTCAGCTCACACGGTCGATGGTCAGATTGCTGTTGGCAAAACTGACCGCCTCCGCGCTGGTATTCTTCGCCGCCACCGTCACGCAGCAGCCGCGCGGCACTTCCACGATGGCGCTGACGTAGACGTTAAAATAGTTTTCTACCGCAGCGGGCGTGACGGTCGCCGTAGCGCTGTTGAGTGCTTCACCGTTGACAGCGAGCGCCGTTGTGATCGCGCTTACCGTTCCGCCCGTGGGGACGGCGATGTTTGCGCCAAAGCTCACCTTAAAGCGCGCCTTGCATTGCTGCGTCAATCCGCGCAGGGTGACAAGTCCGCTGCCCTCGCGGTGGACGATGCAGGGCTTGCCGCAAGCCGCCGTGGAGACCATCGGCACATTCTGTCCAGCAGGAACAGTAACAATGCCAGCGGTAACGTATTCAGCCATTTTTCTTCTCCTCCTTTTTCCAAGTAGTTGCCGCAAAAGGGGAAATGAAGCCGGATGCAAGTACATCTGTATAGCTTGGCTTAAAGAGAGCGTCCGCCTTATACAGCAGATCGGCATAGTTTGCGAGTTCGACCATGCTCATTTCGGACTTATCCATAGCAGCAAGATGGTCTACAAATTCTTGTTTCAGATCGTCAATCGTTTTCATGAGTTCAGTCCTTTCTAAAGGGGTCGATTTCGACCCGGTTAAAATACAGCGGCGGAGCGATTGCCCCGCCGCGTTGTCGTAGTATCGGCACGGGGCCGACCATTTTGTTGACGTCAACAAAATCGTCAACAAAAAGCTATGCTATGCAGTTGTCAGCAGCCGCAACAGGCAAACTGGTTGCAGCAATAGGGGCTCTGCACCGTGTAGGCCGGAATGGGAGAGGGACGCAGCTGCGAGACCAGATAGCTGTTCTGCGCCGCCTGACTTGCCGCCAGCTTCAAGCCCTGGTTCTCAGCCTGGAGGTCAGAGAGCTTGCTCTGCGTCAGGAAGTCGAGGATCGCGCGGCTGTTGCTGTTGGCGTTGTCGATGATGTCGCGGGTCGCGTTCTGCACGGTGTTGCGCGTGTCACACGCCTGCGCCGCCATGTCGTAGCGCACCTGCGCGATAGCCGCGCGATTCTCGCAGCAGCAATTTGCGGCCTGCATCTGCATGGCGTTGAGCTGCTGCATGAGCGCCGCCTGCTGGTTGCTGCGGGAAAGTTCAGCCTGTGCAAAGCCGTTTGCCATCGCCATGTTGGTGCCGTTGACAAGCTGCGCCTGCTGGTAAAATCCGTCGCAAAGGCCCTGATTTACACTGTCGATCTTGCGCTCGACATTGGCAAAGTCAGAGGTCAGCACATAGCCGTCTACGACGCCGCCGTTGCCGTTGCCGTTGCCAAATCCGTTGCGGCCCCAACCAAAGAGGAAAAGAACGATAATCCAGATCCAGTTTTCGCCCCACATACCCATGCCACCGCCGTAGCTGTTCGCGGGCGCGACCGGCATAGTCATCATGGGAGCACCGTCGGAAAGAGACATAGTATCACTCCTTTGAAAGATTTTTATTCATCAAATCGTGGCCACGATAAGATTAGTGGAATAAGTGTTCAAACTGCTTTGCCATAGATTGAAGTTGGTTTAACTCCTGTTGGCTCATAGCTCCAGATTGCAAAAGCTTTTCGACCTCTGCTTTTGGATCCCCCTGAAAATTTGCCGTGAACTGCTGGAACTGTTGCAGCATCTGCATGAAGCCGTTCCCGCCGCCGAGCGCACCGAAAAAAGGATTATTCATCGTCATCGTCCTCCTTGCGCTTCTTCTTGCCCTTCAGCTCGCCCACAAGTGCCGCCAGCGCGTCAAACTCTTTTCGGGTGACAAATTCCACGCCATTCTCCTGCGGCGCTGTACGGGGCGTTTCTGCGCGTTCTACGAGGTCATAAATCTTGAGCGTCGGCTTGCCGCTCGCGTCGGACTGCTTGAGGTATACCGTCGGTGCGGAGCTATCCCACAGCGCCACAGCAGAGTTGGGCGCGATGAGATAGCCCCTCGCCTCCTGCTCTCCGTTGACCCACTGCACGCCGCCCTGCGCGATGGGGTTCTGTTGCACTGGCTGCTGCATGGGCTGCATCTGTGGCTGCTGCATCTGCCGCATCTGCATGAAGCTGTCCGGCATTGGCTGCGGATAATAGGGGTTAAAATAGGGATATGCCATGTTCACTCCTCCGTTTCTTTTACCCAGTAATAAAGCGGGATTTCATTTTCGCTGTTCCAACTATCGTAAATCACACCATCTTGCACGCAGACCACATGTCCTGAGAGCGCGAGAATATACGTCCCGCGCGGGTGCTCGTCGGCAAACCTACCGACCGTGTAGCAATCGGGGCAAGTATCCGGCATGATATAGCGCCGATACCCAAGTGATCGCAGATATGCGCCCCAACAGGCGTTTGCATTGGGGAGATCGCCGTCTAAGTATCCTCGTATGCACAGCGACAAATAGACCTCGCCCCAGTCCTTCCCGGTCGCCTTGCAGATCGCACGCACGGTGCAATCGGACACATTACGCCCAGTGGGATTTGGATTGAAATAGCTATACATGAAATAGCTCCGCGAAATAGACGTAAGTGCGCAGCTCGTCAGGGTCAGGAAACAGTGCCAAAATATCCATCGCCATTTGCTCGGTAAACCCACAAGCTAAAAGCCGTTCGTACATTTCGCGCACCTCCTTTATTATCTATATGGTATCAAAAAACGGGCGCTCAAAAGCGCCCGTAAAATGCCCGTATTCTGCCGCGAAAATATTTTCAAAAACTTCGATTTTGCGCTTGACATATTATACCATATATGGTATATTTATATCAACAAGAGGGGCGCAGCCCAGGAGGTAAATGAAATGAACGATATCCAGATGATTATGGCCATGGCAAACGGCGAGATCCCAACCGGTTCTGAAACGATTGCAGAAAAGACGTTCACGACGAACGACGGAGAGTATTCCGCCACCGCATCCATCAGCGTCCTGCACGAAGTTTTTGAAGACGGGCACCTGGGTGAGATCGTAAACGGTGGTTGCGATGTTACCACCAGCGGCGGTGTTGTGTACGCCGCGCAGACTTACTACGAAGCCATTAAGATGGCAGAGGAACTTGTGACTCATTGGAACGACGGTGACTACAACTGGGAGCCTAAAAAGGCTCAGTGGTAAAGGAGGATTCGGCATGACGATCAAGGAATATCGCGAAGAGCTTGGCATGACGCAGGCGCAACTCGCCGCTGCGCTGGGCGTCGCTCAGAACCACATTTCCCGCTGGGAGCGCGGCACCGTGAATCCGAGCGCGGACACCTTGCGAAAGATGGCGGATATCTTCTCCTGCCGCATGGACGATATCACGCCCGCGGTCAAAAAGCTCAAGGCAAAGGATATTTTCACCCGCGAGGCCTACGAGGGACTAACTGCCGATCAGCGCCGCAGAGAGTTGAAGGTCCAGCAGGCGTGCGAATACAGCGGATGGCGCGGGTACCCAACGACCATGCACTTGCTGGTGGAACGTATCCCAGCGGAGTGGTGGGATATGTACAGTGCACAGCAGATCGGCGAAACGATGGCGCTGCTCAAAGCTGCTTATGATGACGGCGTAGCCTTTGGGCGCGAGCACCCGGAAATGCAAGGTTGACATTTGCAACCCGGCGTGGTACATTGATGATGTCGAGTATGAGAGGCGCTCATACTCGGAGTGGCACGATCCTGCCGCCGTGGATTGAAATATGTTAAAAAGCAATTACAAAGCGGAAAAAGCACCGACGATTAGTCGGTGCTTTTCTCTTGCCCATCTGCAATTTTTGTATACGCTCTCCGCCTGATTTTTGCCAATCCGTCAACGCTGACGTGCAACATGTCCGCGACCTGTACGCAGCTTTTCCGCCGAACGTCGCACTCAATGATGCACGCCGCCTCGTCCTGCGGCAGCTTGAAGGATAAAACATACGCTACAGCTCGCTTTGGAGCCATAGAGGATAGTTGCGCGCGGATACGCTTATGCTGACTGTTCATGCCCGTGTAAGGCTTGCAGAGGCGCTTGCGCGTGGGCTTTCGCCGCCCGCTCCTTTCTGTGCCCAAATCGGACACCGTTATTTTGTCGCTCTCTGGATCATCGTCACGACTTCTTGCCGCGTGATAAATCTCTGCGGCGCGCTGCCGTCCGTGATGCCCGCAGCTTTTGCCGCCGCCCAGTCTTTCGCCGCCCACGAAGAGACGGGCTTGGTGCCAAGCTGCGCCAAATAGCTGTCCATCATCTTGTTAAACGTTGCCTGATCCATGTACTCCTCCATTTCCAGCGGATACTTGCCCGCCAAAATCATGCTCCCTGTGTATCGCCTATGGTTGTCCCACTGGAAATGCGGCTTGTCGGGGAATTTTTTCCAGTCGCCGCCCCACGAAAAGCCGACCTGCTTGCCAATCTGCCCGCAGCGGGCAAAGAACGACGCATCGTCGTACTCATGCCCCTTGACGTTTTTGCAGATGTCGAACGCCAGTCCCGCCTTGACGCTGTGGAACGTCGGGCGCGTCGCGGTCTTTGCCGCGTAGCCGTTCGCGGCAAGATAGCGCTGGTACTCGTCATCCCTGACTGTCTCCGTCACGAGCACCGGAAGCCCCGCCTCCTTGCAGAGATCGAGGAAGATGACGCAGTTTGCCCGCACGTCCGCCCGCAGGTCGGCAATGTCCCTACTGTGATACATCGCCGTCACCCTTGCTGTCGATCACATCCTGCGTCTTCTGGCTCTGCGTGCCGAAGTAGAACGCGATGATGACCGCATAGATCGTCATAAAGTCCTGCGAGATGTTGCCCGTGACGGCCATGTACGCAAATACTCCCGTCAGCACCAGCGTCACGAGGCTCTTGACGCTCATGAGGTTTGCCAGTCTCTTATGAATTAGTTCCATTGTCCTTCTCCTTTCGTCCAGATAGTTTGTCCGCGATGGCGACGCCCGCCGTCATCACGTCTACAATGCCGCCCACTCCCAGCACATAGGGGAACATGGAATCCCATTGCCACCCCTTGATGCTGTAAAATACGACGGTATACACGATAAACGCACTCATAAACACGGCTACCGCGCAGAGGATGCGATTGCGTGTTTTGAGCTTCTTTGTGCGCTTCACGTCCTGACCTCCCACTCGTCGATCTCGGACTTGATCTTGTCGATGAAGCTGTTGCCGCCCAGCGCCTTATAGCCTTTGTAAAGGTAGATAAAATCCTCCAACTCATACTGGCGGATCGTCTGGCTCTCGCGGTTTTTGTAGTATGTGTGCAGCATGTCATGCCGCAGCCCGCACTTTAGCGCGTCTTTGAGCTTGTCAAAGCCGAGCACCCGGTCCCGCACGGGCTTGATGAGCAGCGCCGCCGCCCCGATGATGATTGTCACCTCGGAGCACAGCGCTGCGATGCTTGCCAAATCTCCCATATCCCGCTTCCTTTCTCCTCTACTCTTCGATTTCCACCCCATACCGCTCAAACATTGCACGGATGGTGGGATTGCGCAGCAGCTTTTTGCGCTGGCCGTGGTTGAGGTCGTTGTAGACCTCCTGCAAGGCGGCCTTGACCTCCTTGTTGTACGCGATCACGCGCTCTTTCAGCTCGCTCATGCCGTCACCCCGCTTAACAGCGCCTCCATTGCCTCGCGCAACTCGGCGTTGTCCTTTTCCAGCGCCGCAATGCGTTCCTCGGGCGTAGGCTCGGGCGCGGGTGCTTCTGCCGCCAACTTTTCAAGCTCCGCGACTTCTTCGGCAGTCATGTCGCGGTAGATGCCGTTTACACATATTCTCATGCTCGCACCCCCAGCACGTTAATTTTCGTGCCTGCAATACCAAAGTTTTTTTTGCCATCGTCTGGGGATATTGTAAGCTTCGTAATTGCACTTTCTTCCCCAACTTTGGTATATTTGTAACCCATTTTTTGTATCGGACACTCCCAGTTATAATTTTGAGGACTGGCGACGTTCCAAGCAAGTACACCACTACCTGGTATCAGCTCGGCGTAAAACGCATAGTAACCGACCTCTTTACCGGTAAAATTATATGTAGCGTTCTTGCTCACAGTAAATCCGTTGATAAGCGTCTTGGCATACGTCATCGGGTGATCCTGATCAATATTAACCACGCAGTCAATCATGACCCGCTTGAGCGCAAATGGCCTCCCGGCCGAATCTTGGCTGATTGTAATCAGGCTCGCCGCCTCCGCCAGCTCGATTTCCGCAATCTTTTCCCACGTTTCGCCCCCGCTCGCCATATCCACCGCTTCCCACGCAGTCGGCTTGCCTTCAGTGTCAACGGCCTTGACCTTGACAGTCTGGCCCACTGTGGCGGCGGTCAGGCCGAGGGAGATATCAGTCCCGCCAGACGGAATGTCCCTCACCGCCTCGGCCATCCCCGCCGGAAAACTCAGCGGCGCGGTCGTCCCGCCCTTCTCGCGGATAGCGTCGGCGACTGCCGTAATGCTTTCGCCCTGTACCAGATATTCCGCCATCAGAACGAACCTCCTTCCGCCGCGGGCACGGTTTCCTCTGCCCATTCCCCCGCCCGAACACGGAGAAAAGCCCCTTCTATCGTCGGCTTTGGTAAACCGGCCTCTTGCCCTACATATCTGCGCAAAGTGTCACCGGACACCTTTTTTGCCGTCCCATTTTGTTGCGCCACAAAGAGATCATCCGCCGTTACGGCCTTCGCCGCAAGCAGATCGTCAATGGTTTTGTCCATGTTGCCCTCCTTATCATAAAATGTTGATTATATGGTATACGTCCACCGCCCCGTAGACCACGGCAGCAACGTATAGCGCATACCGCGCCGCCCTCTCCCTCCGGGTAGAGAGCCACCACAGCAGCGCCCACACGATGATGACCTTGTAGCCCACCATCACCGTGACCTCCCGCATCAGCGGGTTTAGTTCCACCGCCCCATGACGCAATGACCAGAGCGTGCAGAATAGGTCAAGTAGATTTAGGGTGTATGCTGCGATAAGCAAAATTAATTTGTGCATGCTCATCTAATTCGTAATTATTCCATTTGGCGTTTTTGTCAGCACAAGATACTCTCCAATGTTTTTAAGATAAAGCCACGAGTAATAGTCTCTGGTTGCAAGTATTGGACTTCCTGAATGAGTATTAAAATGCCATTGGTTTTTCTCTCCATTATACCTAATTGCACTCGCAACAAGACCATTATCATAGCCGGTCAAATAGAAGTCGAAATACTCTGTATCATTTGGTGCGCGCCTGTCATTATCAGCGTAATTGGTTATTGCATATGATCTATTATCGTAACCACCCACCCAGTTATAACCATATGGTGTAGTCCTGGGAGCGTCAGTTCTATGCAACATAGCCATAAACGGGAAGCCAGTTTTTGTAATAAAAGTTCCTCTGCTCATCAGAGACAAAAAATCTTTTTCTTTGAATCGAAGTAAACGGAAGCCAAAAGAAATGGTGATATATGGATAATCGGCGGCAGAAAAAGCTGGCAAATCTTTGATATAAAATCTGGCATATTGGGGGTTGCTGACCAAACCGTAACGCTTGTACACCGGAACAGCTTTGCCTAAGCACCATGCATAACCGAGTTCTGGGACTGTTCCGCTGTAGTCACCTCCCAAAGCGTTGCCTCTATCCGACCAGCCTTTTAGACCCATGCCCACAGATAATCCGGACAAGAAGCTACTCTTATCATAATTTAGCGCACTAACCGGAGATAGAACTACGTTAGACCCTGCGGCGTTTGCCCCAGTATTCCGAGCTTTCAAAGCCCTTCCAGTTAGGACGCCCTTAACAAAGCAATTTTTGTCCATCCTTATCACTCCGTCCACTGGATTGCCATTTCCGCCCCGTCTGAGTAGATGATCTTGACCGGAACTTTTTTGCCGCCGACCGTCGCGAACTCTACCCCATACTTGAGCGGCTCTGAGATACCCTCTACCGTCTCGGAGAAGCTTCCCTGTTCCCAACCTGCGAAGTTGAGCCCCACGGTTTTCCGCAGCCCGAAGAGGTCCAAATACCCCTCGTCCAGCGCGGCGAGGCCGAGTTGTTTGCCCGTGCTCGTCTCGTATGTCAGCTCCAGCGAGTTCTGCCGCTTGACGAGATAGCCGCGCTGCTTGCCGTTGTCGTCGCCCGCGCCAAAGACGTCCACAGGGTAGTAGTATTGGC
>OGML01000836.1_pt1 | contig 29983 bp, 26 predicted proteins | sample 1572951 | NCBI WGS metagenome assembly OGML01 (sample SAMEA2581883, study PRJEB24529) | metagenome | biome: Human gut stool | place: China | collected 2011 | reverse complement strand
TCGTGCAGCCGGAGACCAGGCCGCTCTGGCGGCCGACGATGCCGCCGATGTTGTAACCGACGTGCTCAAAGCCGACGCCGCCCCAGTTCGTGCAGCCGATGATGACGCCGGACGAGAAGCCGCAGATGCCGCCGACGTCCGTGGACGTGTTGGCCTTCTTCGGCGCATCGTCGTCCTCGTCGTCGGAGGCGGTCGGGAGCGTCAGAGAGTCGAGATCCTCCGCGCTGTCAACGGCCTCGCTGGCGTTGATGTTCACGCCCGTGGTGTTCGAGCAGTAGGAGATCGTGCCGATGTTCTGCCCGACGATGCCGCCGACGTAATGGTCGCCCTCGACAAAGCCTTCGGTCTTGCAGTTATAAATCATGCCGCTGCTTTCGTTCGTGCCCGCGATGCCGCCGACGTTGTTCTCGCCGGAGATCGTGCCGTTGAACGAGCAGCCGGAGATCGTGCCGTAGTTCGTGCCGACGACAGCGCCGATCTCGTTGAGGGTACCGGCAGCGTCAATGTTGCCGGTGATCTTCAGATCACGGACCGTACCGACCGCCTGCACATAGCGAAACAGGCCCATATGGGACGCATCGCCCGAGAGCTCCAGCCCGCTGACCGTGTGGCCCTGCCCCTCGAACATGCCGCCGAAGGTCGGGATCGGCACAAAGTCCGACCCGCTCAGGTCCACATCATTGTCCAGATAGACCGTTTTGCCCTGCGAGTATGTATCGAGCTTGCAGCTTTTGCTCAGCTGCACGAGATCGTCCGCAGAGTAGATGTGGATCTCCGTGGCGTTCGGCTGGGCAGCCGCGCCGCAGAGCAGGCACAGAGCCGCCACGAGCACCAGCGCAAGCAGACGGCGCACATTATTTCTTTTCATCGGAACCCTCCTCACCGTGCAGATCCGCCGCCGGCACAGTCTGCGCCGGAGCCTCCTCCATCTGCACATTTCCGATATCGATCGAAGCGCTGACCGTGCCGTTCACGCGGCCGTGGATCTCCGCATCGACGTAACCGTTGATATAGCCGCGCACGTGTCCATTGACACGCATGGCCCCCTGCAGATGCTGCGGCGCGGCGTGGTGGCCAATCGTAAAGGATGTTTTTTCAACCAGAGAATCGCCCAGCAGCAGAATCTGCGGCAGGACGCACATGACCAGCACCATCGAGATCAGCGTGCCGCGGCCCAGGCAGATGCCGATGGACGCGACCGTGTTCTCCGAGGACAAAAAGCCGATGGACATGCCGGCTGCGGCGAGGATCGTGCCGGAGGTCACGACCGTGGGGAATGCCTGGTTGAGCGCCTCGATCATGGCTTCCTTATAGGGCATCTCCTCTTTGAGCCGGAGGTAGCGGCTCGAGATGACAATGGCGTAGTCAATATTGGCGCCCATCATGATGGCGCTGACGATCAGATACGCCAGGAAATACAGGTTGTTGTGCAGGAGCGCCGGGAACGAGAAGTTGATCCACACACTGCCCTGGATCACGAGGATGAGCAGCAGCGGCAGCGCGACCGACTTGAACGTCACCAGCAGCACGAGGATGACGAACACGACCGTGAGGATGCTGATGAGCGTGTTGTCCGTGCTGAAGGCGTCGGAAAAGTCCTTGTCCTTGGCCGTCTCGCCGACGAAATAGGACTCGTCGTAGTATTTGCCGACGGCGCCCTTGATGACCGTCAGGTAATCGTAGGTCTCCTCGCTCTCGACCGGGAGGTTGAGATAGAGGATCATGCGCGAGTAATGCTCGGAATGCAGCTGCTTTTCGCCGTCGATGAGGCGGTCATACATTTCCTCGAGGTCGTTCATGGTCTCAGCATCGATCTTCGAGCGGTAGATGTCGCGCTGTTCATACAGGAACTTGAACATGTCGATGAGCGGCACGGAGCAGTTGTCAATATTGCTCAGATCCACGAGCTGGCCGAGGGCCTTCGTATAATCATCGTTTGCCGTGCAGTAGGCCGTGTAGAGCGCGCGCGACACGCCGATGTCGATATCCGTGAGCTCGGCGAACTTGCGCGGCGTGAGCGAATCGGTGACCATGTAGCCGTCCTTGGCCTCCTCGCCCGCGAGCGCCTGAATGTGATCGACACCCTTGAGCTCGTTGAGATCGTCGAGCAGGCTCGCCTCGCTCTCAAAGTCCGTGAACGGGAAGATGAGCACGACCTGGTTCGTCTCGCCGAAGGTGGCGTTGATCTTCTTCTCGGCGATCTTATAGTCGTTTTGCTTGATGGTGTCGAGCGTGCTGTAGCCGAACACGTACGGGCACTTGCTGCTCAGCAGGAAGCCCGCAACAATGATGACCAGAAAGATCGGCGGCACGATATAACGGCTGCGGATGGCAAAGCGGCCGAGCGCGTCGATGCGCGGCAGGAACTTGCGGTGGTGCGTCTTGTCGATCCACGGGCTCATGTACATGATGAGCGCCGGCATCAGGAAAAACACCGTCAGCATCAGAAACAGGATCGACTTGATGAGCACAAGGCTCATGTCCTCGCCGATCTTGATCTTCATGAACGAGAGCGCAAGCAGGCCCGAGATCGTCGTCAGGCTCGAGGCCGAGATCTCCGGAATGGCCAGCGTCAACGCACGGATGGTCGCCTCACGGGGCGCGAAAAGCTCGCGCTCCTCCGTGTAGTGGTGGCACATGATGATCGCGTAGTCGATGCCGAGACCGAGCTGCAGCACCGCCGCGATGGAGTTGGTGATGAACGAGACCTCATGGAACCAGTAGTTCGTGCCCTTGTTGACCCAGACGGCCACGCCAAAGGTGATGATGAGCACCGGGACCTCCGCGTAAGTACGGCTCGTGAGCAGGAGCACCACGAAGATCGAGCACATGAGGATGATGAGCACGATGCGCATCTCATGCTCGAGGATCTCGCCGGTCGGGTTGCCGATCTCGGTTGTGATATAGGTATCATAGCCGCTGAGCGCCGCGCGGACGTTCTTCACGCCCTGAATGCTGATCTCGTCGAGCTTCTCGCCGTCAAACGTGACCTCAAAGAGCGCCGAGGCACTATTATAATGGTGTGTGTCCTTTTCAAATTCCACGTCCTTGACGCCGTCCACACCGCGCAGCATCTCGGCAAGCTCCTCCGCCTGCGCGAGCGTCACGTTGGACACCATGACCTTCGCATCCCCGTAAGTAATGAACTCACGGTTCATGATCTCCAGCCCCTGGCGCGTCTGCGTGGAGTCCGGCAGATAATCGGTCAGCTCATTGTTGACGTCCGTCTTGCTCGCCGAGAAGATCGACAGCACGCACGCCACGGCAAACAGCACCACAAACAGCCGCCGTTTGTCCACAATGAACGCCGCCAGACGCTCCATAAACGACTTCTTCATACCCCAGCCCCTCATCGGACGGCTCTCCCGCCCGGGATTCCTCTGCGCGCCCGATCAAAACCGGTTACACAAAAAGTTAAAAAACAGTAACAAAATGTGTTTCCTCGTCATTTTTGCGTGTAACGGCGCAAAGTTAACATAAACAATTACGGATTCTTTTGTATCATACGATATCCAAAACACGATGTCAACCGCGAAAACGAATTTTCCCGCATTTTTCCTTAACTTTTTTCCACAACTTCAAGGAAATGCGAGCATTTTCGCGCCGGTTCTGCGAAAAATCAGACGTTTCGCCAAGAAATCAACCGCGCGTCTTTTTCTCGCCGCGTGTACCACACGGTGACATATTCCTGCAAAACAGCGTCGAAAAACGGTAACAAAAATCGACCCATCGGAATCAAGATCGGATCCCGTCGGGTCGAATTTTGTAACTTTTTCATGCTTCAAATATCTTTTCCACGCGGCGGATATACGCCGGCAGCGCGCCCTCAAAGTCCACGCCGAAGCGGCGCGGCGTGTCGCGCCAGAGCGAGCGGCAGATGCTCTCGTCCGTGAGCGCGGTGGCCGTTTCGAGGGCGGCGCTCAGCGGAGCGCCGCGCACGAGCAGCGCGGCGAGGGCGGAGGCGAACACATCGCCCGTGCCGTAAAACACGCCGGGATGCGCCGGACGCATGCTCACGTGCATCTCCCCCGTGCGGCAGTCGCAGGCGACATTGCCGATCACGTCCGGCTGCGGGCGCACGCCCGTGACCGTCACGATGCCGGCGCCGAGCGCGCCGAGCGCCTGAAACAGCTGCGCGAGATAGGCGTCGCTGTGCGTGCCGGGCTCGTACGGCAGACCAGCCAGCAGCGCTGCCTCCGTAACGTTCGGCGTGATGACGTCCGCGCGCGAGAGCAGGCGGCGGAAGGCTGCACACATCCGGTCGTCGATCTTGGAATAATAGCTGCCGTTGTCGGCCATGACCGGGTCGATCACGACGAGGGTATCCGGCGCGGCGATGCAGTCAAGCGTCTGCGCGAGCAGCTGCGCCTGCTCCGGCGAAGCAAGGTAGCCGGAATACACGCCGTCGATGCGCACGCCGATGCGCTGCCAGTGGTGCGCGATGGACAGCATATCGTCCGACAGATCGCGGAACGTCCAGCCGGTGAACTCGCCCGTGTGCGTACTGAGCACGGCCGTCGGGATGCAGGCACACTCCACGCCCGTGGCGGAGATGACCGGCAGCGCCACGGTCAGCGAGCACTTGCCGAGCCCGGACAGATCGTGGATGGCGGCAATGCGCTTGAGCGGCGGTAACGTGTTGTCCATAGAATGACCTCAGTCCTTTTCAGAATGGTATCCAGCAGACGGCCCCCGGCAAGATACCGGGGGCGCGTGGAAATGGCTCAGGCATCGGACGACGGGAGCGCGCGCAGCTGCGCGTCGATCTCCGCGAGCGAGTCGGCCGTCAGGCCCGACTGGGCAAACCCGGCCACCTGGCGCAGCGTCATGGCGGCGGTCATCTGCAGGGCCGGATTCTTCAGGATCTTGGGGAAGAACCGCTCGAGGACCGCGACCGCCTCCGGCGCGCCGAGCAGCTTCTTCATCGTGTCGTCCACAGTGTATGTCACGTTGCTTTCCTCCCTGTCTCCGGAGGCCGGAGGACAGATTTCACAAAAAATCAGAGATTTTGTAGTGATTATACACAAATCACGCCTGATTGTCAAATCCAGTGCAGCCGGCGGGGACTTCCGGCGCATTCCGCCGGTCCAGATAGCGCAGGAACTGGCGCGTCGCGGCCGAAATATGCGCCCGGCCGGGCAGCGCGCTCATAGTCAATGCCCGGATAGTCGCGCGAAAATGCCTGCAGGATGTACGGCAGCCAGTGCGTGGCCACGCTCGAAAACGTGCCGATGCGGATGTGCCCCGACTGCAGGCCGTGCAGTATCCGGGCTGACACCGGCAATCAGCTGATCGAAGCCCAACGGAGCAGGCTCGGTTTGGAAAGGAGGTGCAGCAGATGAATGCACGATGATTTTGGGATGCGGAGCATGAAAAATCGCCGCGAGCAACATGCAGTCCGCGACGTCTGGGCTTCCGCTCTCGGTTTTCGATCTTCGCCATCGGCGTCTCCGAAAAAGAGACACGAAAAAAGAGACACGCGCTCGCGTGTCTCTTTTTCTGGAGGCGCCACCCGGATTTGAACCGGGGGTCAAGGATTTGCAGTCCCATGCCTTACCACTTGGCTATGGCGCCAAAAAAATGGAGCGGGCAACGAGATTCGAACTCGCTACCTCCACCTTGGCAAGGTGGCGCTCTGCCAAATGAGCTATGCCCGCAAAATGGTGCCTCCGGTCGGAATCGAACCAACGACACGGGGATTTTCAGTCCCCTGCTCTACCAACTGAGCTACAGAGGCGTATGCAATTCAAAAACTGGTGGGAACAACAGGGCTCGAACCTGTGACCCCTTGCTTGTAAGGCAAGTGCTCTCCCGGCTGAGCTATGCTCCCGTTTCGCAGCTTGCTCATTATACAAGACGCCAAAAAAATTGTCAAGGGATTTTCGGTAATTTTTTCGGCAAATGTACATTTTCGGGGCGGCAGCGCCGCCCCGATTGCAGTCAATCCGTTGCAGCGTCAGCGTTTTCGGCGTCGAGCAGCGTCTGCAGCTGCGCCGGGGTGAAAACATACTCCGCGTCGCAGAACTGGCAGTGCACCTGCGTGTTCTTGCCGTCTGCGATCATGTCCTGCAGCTCCTGCACGCCGCACTGGCGCAGCGCCTGCTCCACGCGCGCACGCGAACACGCGCAGCGATAGGCCATCGGGTGGCGCAGGACGGTCTCGGGCTCGAGATCGCGCATGACCTGCGGAAGGATGGCGTCCGCCCCGTCCTCATCGAGGATGGTCGTGAGCTGGTCCATCATGAAAATGTTGTCCTCGAGCTTTGTGATCAGCTCCTCCGGCGCGCCGGGCATGAGCTGCACGAGAAAGCCGCCGGCCGCCTTGACGCTGTGGTCGGTATCGACGAGCACGCCGAGGCCGCAGGCCGCGGGGATCTGCTCGCTCTCGACGAGATAGGCAGACAAGTCCTCCGCGATCTCGCCGCTGACGAGCTCCGTGCTGCCGACATACGGCTCACGCAGGCCGATGTCGCGGCTGACGGTGAGCATACCGTCCTTGCCGACGGCGCCGCCGACGTCGAGCTTGCCGTCCGGGCGCGTGGGCAGGTCGAACGCGGGGTTCGAGACCATGCCGCGCACATTGCCCTCGCTGTCCGACACGGCGATGATGCTGCCGAGGCCTCCTCCGCCGCTGATACGCAGTGTGAGCGTGCCGTTTTCCTCCTTGAGCAGGTCGCCGAGCATCGACGCCGCGCACAGGCTGCGGCCGAGGGCGGCGATCGCCGTCGGGCTGCAGTGGTGGATGGCGTTGGCGCGCTGCACCGCGTCGCGCGCGGTGACGACCGAAATTTTCACAAAACCGTCTTTTGAGACGGCGCGGATGATCTCATCCATTGTTTTCACCTCAGAAATCTTGGAATCGGGTGCAGCCCGCATTGAGCCGCATCCGGAGTTTTTGCACAGTTCAGACGCCGTATTCCAGGCTGCGCATCGCCGTGAGGAAAATGCGCCCGGCATCCGCCTGCGGGCCGTCGCGCCGGACGGTCACGTCCAGAAAGCCCGCCTGCGTGAGCAGCTGCGCGAGCCGCTCCGGCGTGTGCGCATACTCGATGTGCTCCTCCGACGCGCGCGACCAGAGTTCCCCCGCGCGCGTGAACAGATCCATGCCGTAGTGCATGGTCTGGGCCGCCGCGTCAAACTCCGCCCGCCAGAGGCACAGGACATCGTCCGTCTCGTCGACGAACGTGCCGCCGTCGAGCGCGCGGAACGACGCCGGATCGCGGATGTCCAGAATGAGCATCCCGCCCGGACGCACGAACAGGTGCAGCCGGTGCAGCACCTCCGGCAGCTCCTCCGGCGGCAGGTAGTCGATCCCGTCGAGTGAGCAGTAGGCCGCGTCGACCGTACCGTAGAGATCGAGCTGCGCCGCCTCCTGGCACAGCAGCAGCGGCTGCACCGCGTCCGCGGGCAGATCGGCATTGTGCGCCTGCGCCTGCATGAGCATATCGGGCGAGCCGTCGGTTGCGATCATCTCATACCCGCGCGCGGCCATCAGGCGCGTGAGCGTGCCGGTGCCGCAGCAAAAATCCAGCAGGGTGTGGCACGCGCCGCGCCCCTGCTGGAAACACTGCTCATAAAAGTCCGCGAACGCGGCATAATCCACATCGCGGGTCAGCGCATCGTACCATGCGGCAAGGGCGCCGTAAGCGCTCACGCCTGCTCCTCCGGAGCTTTTTCCGCCTGCTCCTTGAGCCGGCCGAACACGATCTCATACCCGCCGGTGCCGTACTGCAGGCTGCGGTTGACGCGGCTGATCGTCGCGCTCGAGGCGCCGGTCTTTTCCAGAATGTCGTTGTAGATCAGGCCCGCGTCGAGATACTGCGCCACCTGATAGCGCTGCTCCATGGCCTGCAGCTCCGTGACCGTACACAGGTCATCGAAAAACTGCTTGCACTCGTCCACGGTCTTGAGCGTCAGGATGGCACGATACATGTCATCGCAGCGCGGTTTTTTATGCTGTTTATTCATATGCGCTCCTTATTTCTCATCAGATATATGGATGCTGAAACACGATTTTTCGGATACTATTTTACTCTAATTATTTAGGAAAGTAAAGAGGAAAACCGCCCGGAAATTTCATATGCCGGAATTCCGGGTGTTTTGCTTGCTTTTATCCTGTAAATAAGATATGATATTTCTATGGCAAACAGTTGCCGCGCATTCTCAACAGGAGGTTTTGCCTATGGTCATCGCCGGGATCCCATTCACCATGCCGGCCATCTGGATCGGCCTAATCGTGATCTTTCTGATCGTCGAGGGCCTGACCGCCGGTCTGGTCACGATCTGGTTTGCCGTGGGCGCGCTCGCCGCGCTCATCGCCGCCATGTTCCACGCGCCGCTGTGGCTGCAGCTCGTGTGGTTTTTCGCCGTGTCGATCGCGGCCTTCGCCGTGACGCGCCCGCTGGTGAAAAAATATATCAACAGCCGCACCCAGCCCACGAATGCCGATATGCTCATCGGGCAGGAATGCCTCGTCACAGAGGATATCGACAACCTGGCCGGCCGCGGCGCCGTGTCCGTCGGCGGAAAAGTCTGGACCGCTCGCGCGCAGACCGATGCCCCCATCCCCGCCGGGACTGCGGCCATCGTGCTGCGCATCGAGGGCGTCAAGCTCATCGTCACACCCGCCTGCGTGACCGCGGGCGCAAAAGAATAAGGAGGAATCACCATGCCATACGTTCTCTACGGAATCATCCTGATCGCGCTCATCATTCTCGTGCGCAACATCCGCATCGTCCCGCAGGCACAGGCTTACGTCATCACCCGCCTCGGCGCCTACAAGACCACATGGGGCGTCGGTCTGCACCTGAAGATCCCGTTCATCGAGGCGGTCGCCAAGCGTCTGTCGCTCAAAGAGCAGGTCGCGGACTTCCCGCCGCAGCCCGTCATCACGAAGGACAACGTCACCATGCAGATCGACACCGTCGTCTACTACCAGATCACCGACCCGAAGCTCTACACCTATGGCATCGAGCAGCCGATCCTTGCGATCGAGAACCTCTCGGCCACGACGCTGCGCAACCTCATCGGCGACCTGGAGCTTGACCAGTGCCTGACCAGCCGCGACATCGTCAACACCAAGATGCGCCAGATCCTCGACGAAGCCACCGACCCCTGGGGCATCAAGGTCAACCGCGTGGAGCTCAAGAACATTCTCCCGCCCAAGGAGATCCAGAGCGCCATGGAAAAGCAGATGAAGGCCGAGCGCGAACGCCGCGAGGCCATTCTGCGCGCCGAGGGCGAGAAGCGCTCCGCCATCCTCACGGCCGAGGGCGAAAAGGAATCGGCCATCCTGCGCGCCGACGCGAAAAAGCAGGAGCAGATCCTTGAGGCGCAGGGCCGCGCCGAGGCCATTCTGACAGTGCAGCGCGCGACCGCCGAGGGCATCCGGCTCATCAACGAGTCCATGCCGTCCGACGCCGTCATCAAGCTCAAGAGTCTCGAGGCCTTCGCCGCCGCTGCGGACGGCCGCGCGACGAAGATCATCATCCCGTCCGAGATCCAGGGCGCTGCCGCGCTGGCGGCCGGCCTGGTCGAGAGCGCCAAGGGCGACGCCCCGAACGCCTGACCCGCAACCGAATCATCACCGTCCCCGCGCCGGGCCCGGCGCGGGGTTTTCGGTAAGAAAGAGAGAGAACACATATGAAGCTTCCGTTTTTCAAGAAAAGCAAGCCCGCCCCCGCCTCGGAGGCCCCGGCCGCGCCGCGCGCGCCGTTCCCCTTCGCCGCGCCGGAGCAGGACGAGCCCGTGCCCGCGATCCACATCGACGCGCGCGTGCTCACCTTCCTGCGCAAGTATGGCGCCGCGCCCGACCAGCTCGACACGCAGGAGCTCACCGATGCCCTGCTCGCCGCGATGCAGCGCGGCCTGCGCGGCGAGGCGGGCGGCCTGCCGATGCTGCCGGCCTACCTCGCGCCGCACGGCCACGTCGCCGCCCCGGAGGGCAAGCGCGTCGCCGTCATCGACGCCGGCGGCACGAACTTCCGCGTCGCCACCGTGCACTACGAGTTCGGCCAGCCGATCCTCGAGGACGAGCGCACGCTGCCCATGCCCGGCTCGGAGCGCGACGCCGACTGGATGGACTTCATCCGGCTGGCAGCCGACGCGCTCGAGCCGCTGCTCGACCGGGTCACGCAGATCGGCATCTGCTTCAGCTACCCGGCGGAGAACACGCCGGAGCTGGATGCAAAGGTGCTCGGCATGACCAAAGAGGTGCAGCTGACCGGGTGGGAGGATCACCTCGTGGGCGCGGACCTGGCCGAAGAGCTCGAACGCCGCGGCTGCACGAAGCTGCCCATCACGGTCATCAACGACACCCCCGCCACGTACCTGAGCGGCTCGACCACCATCGCCAACAACTACGCCAACGGTTTTGCCGGGCTCGTCAACGGCACGGGCACGAACACGTGCTGCCTGCTGCCGGTGCGCGCGATCGAAAAGCTCGGCCGCGACGCTGACGGCGAGATGCTCGTCAACCTCGAGTCCGGCTCGTTCACCGACGTGCCGCAGAGCGCGTTTGACAAGGCGCTCGACGCGGCCTCGGCCGCACCGGGCGCGTACCGGTTCGAGAAGATGACGAGCGGCCGCTATCTCGGCGAGCTCAGCCGCTTGGCGCTCATCGCCGCAGCGAACGACGGGCTGTTCGCGCCCGAGACGGCGGACAAGCTCCGCGCGCTCGACGTGCTGACCGCCGCCGACGCGGACGCCTTCGGCGCAGACCCGGACTGCGGCGCCATCGCAGCGCTGAGCGATGCGGCGGATGCCGACCGCAAGACCGCCGCCATGGTCATTCAGAGCGTGTTCGGCCGCGCGGCGAAAGCGATCGTCGCAAACATTGCGGCCATCGTCTTTCTGACCGATGGCGCGAAAAACCGCTACCGCCCGATGGTCGTGGCCGTGGACGGGTCGCTGTTTCGCTACTCGACGCTCCTGCGCCCGGCCGTCAGCGAAGAGCTCGAGGCATTTCTCGTGCAGAAGCACCAGCGCTACTGCGTGTGCAAGCCCGTACCGAACGCTTCCGCCATCGGCACGGCCGCCGCATCCCTGCTGCAGGACTGATACAAGGCAGAAAAAGCCGGATGTCACAGACATCCGGCTTTTTGCGTCTAAGTGGTGATGATTTGACGAATATGGCGCAAAACCATGCAATGAGTGGGGAAACGTTCGCATCCGGCCCATGCTCTTTTCCGGCTCCGTTTCGGACCTGCGGGTTCATTTCAGCGGCTTGTTGCGCTCGTCCCAGAGGTAGTTCGTGTTGCGCCACAGGAAGGTCAGCAGCTCATGCCGGTAGCGCTCGGGGTCGACCTGCGCGGACATGGCGTGCTCCGCGCCGGGGATGACGACGAGCCGCTGCGGCCGCCTGCAGGCGGCGAGGTTGCGCTCGCTGTGGTGCAGGGGGACGAAAGTGTCCGCGTCGCCGTGGAAAAACAGGATGGGCAGATCGAGCGCCGCCATGCCGGGCGTGGTATCGACGGCGGCGAAGTCCAGCCCGCTGCGGCGCAGGATGCGCACGCAGGCGCGCGCGAGCGGCTTTTGCAGCCAGCGCGGCGCATTTGTACCGTGGTGCACAGCGTCCGTGACCTCCAGCTCGAAGCTGGAATAGCCGCAGTCGGCTATGACGCAGGCGATCTCGTCCCTCAGCTCCGGGAGCTGCGCCGCCAGCAGCACCGACGCCGCGCCCATCGATACACCGTAGAGCGCGATGGGCCGCTGCACGCGCGAGTGCTCGCGCACCCAGTGCACCCACTGGGCGATGTCGTAGCGCTCGAGCTGGCCGAACGTGAGGCACTTGCCCTCGCTCAGGCCGTGCGCGCGCTCGTCGATGAGCAGCAGGTTGCAGCCGCCGGAGGCATACAGCGCCGGGAACTGGGCGGAAAAATCATGCTCGGCGTGGCTGTGGTAGCCGTGGCAGAGGATGACCGTGGCGTGGGCGTGGGGCACGCGGTAGAGCCGCGCGTGCAGGCGCGCGCCATCGAGCGCGGGGAGAAACACATCCTCGTGCGGCTGCTCCTGCATGGCAGCGACGCCGGCGCGCACGCGCGCGAGCGCCGCCCTGCCCGGCTCGGAGTCGGCCGTCCAGTCCTGCTTGCGCAGGATGTGCTGCTCCCACGCTGCCTGCGCGTCCGCGCCCTCCGACGCACGGCCGAGCGACTTTGCCAGCACGCGCTGCTCGATGTACCACACGAGCAGCCACACCAGCGCCGCCAGCACCGCCGCGCCCAGCAGGCACAGCAGCACGATCCAGACGGGCTTCATGCCCGCTCCTCCGGCGCGGCGCACAGATCGAGCACGATCTTCTGCGCCAGCAGCAGTCCCGCGCTGGCCGGCACCCACGGCAGCGAGCCGGGCACGCTCCGGCGGCCCGGCGGCGGGGCGCACAGCGCCTCGGGCGTCATGGCGGGCTCGGGGCTGAACACGACCGCGTGGTACGTGATGCCGGCGCTGCGCAGCTCGCGGCGCATGACGCGCGCGAACGGGCAGCCGCTCGTCTGACTGATGTCGCAGAGTTCAAACCGGCTCGCGTCCATCTTGTTGCCGGTGCCGAGCGCCGACACGATCGGGATGCCGCGCGCGTGCGCGGTGCGGATCAGATCCACCTTGCACGACACGAGGTCGATGCAGTCGGCAATATAATCATACTCCGTGTCGAAAAACCGCTCCCGCGTCGCCGCCTCGTAGCGCTCGGCGCGCGCGTCGACGGCGATGCTGGGGTCAATATCGTGCACGCGCGCGGCCATGACGGCCGCCTTCGGCTGGCCGATCGTGGAGTGCAGCGCGCAGCACTGGCGGTTGAGGTTACTCTCGCTGACGGTGTCCTCGTCCACGAGTGTGAGCGCGCCGACACCGGCGCGCGCCAGCGCTTCGGCGCACCAGCTGCCCACGCCGCCGAGACCGAGCACCGCAACACGGCTGCGGCGCAGACGTGCGAGCGCGTCGCTGCCGAGCAGCATCTCGGAGCGCAGGGTCTGCTCGCTCATAGCGTACCCTCCCGCTCGAAGGTCACGACGAAGTCCGTGCCGTCATAGCCCGCCTCCGCGACCTCCCAGCCAGCCTTCTCCTCGATCTCGAGCGCGTCGGCAAGGGCGCGCGCGTCGAGCACGGTCGTGTCATAGCGCTGCGTTTTTGTCTTGATCATGGTGATCCCTCCGTGGAAACATGGAAACGTTGAAGCCCTGCTTTCAGATAGACGCAGAGCCGCCCGGCGGGCGGCGCCCGGCTTGCTCAGAGCGCAAGCCGTCGCCATCCGGCATTTTGCACGGCAAAAATGCCGGATGCATGAAATCTCATTCGAGGCGGGCACTTCGCCCCCTCGAGCTCCCCTGCTGCTCTGTCGACATGGAGCAGCCGCGCTTTCAGATAGACGCAGAGCCGCCCGGCGGGCGGCTCTGTCGCATATCTTTCGCGTGTCTGATTTATCCGACGTACTTCATGCCCTTGAGCTCGGTGCTGGTCCAGCCGTCAAAGAACGTGTCCTCCCAGGCGTTGAAATCATCCGTGCGCAGCGCCTGATCGCCAAGGTAGTCGCAGTAGCGCTCGCCCTGGCCGACGTAATACACAAGGTGATAGCCGCAGTAGGAATCGCTCTCGTTAAAGACGATGCCCACATCGCCCGGCTTGCGCGCGGGATCGAAGCAGAAATCGTTGAACTCCTGCACCATCTGGCCCTTGTAGACGTTCTCGTACAGGCCGCCCTTCGTGTTCGAGCCGCTGTCCTGGCTGAAGGAGTTGGCCAGCTGCGCGAAGTCGTCCTCGGTCTGGTCGCTCTGCTCCCAGCGGGCGTAAACATCGTCGATCGCAGCCTTGGCTTTCTGCTTTTCCTCGTCGGAATACGTGCCGTCGCCGTCGCTGTCCTCCGCCTTGATGAGGATGTGGCGGACGTTGACGGTGTTGTAGGCATTATCATCGCGGCTCTCGAAGAGCACGACGTAGTAGCCGCTGTTTTCCTGCTCCACGACGGTCACGTCGTTGGCAGTGCGGTCGGCGCTGTAGAGCCAGTCGGCGTACACGGCGGAGCTGAAGTTCGAGCCCTTGGTATCGGCGTTGTCCGTGACGCTCGGCGCGGTGCTCGTGCCGTCCTCGGACGTCTTGGCGGGAACATTGGCCGTGACGGCGGCAGTGAAGCTCTCCGCGTCATGCGTGGCGGCGGCGATCTTGTCGGCCGTGGCCTTGGCAGCCGCCATCGTGGCGTCCGTGGTCTTGGAGGTCGCGTTGCCGTCGTCGTCCGTGCTGTCCTCGGTATCCGCCTGGACGAAATAGTACTGATAGTTGAATGTATCGCAGCTGTTCTTATTCTCGGCGTAGCTGGCCGCGATCTCCTCGGGCGTATAGGTGTAGCTGTCATACTGCTGCTGCGAGTACTTCGTGGCGAGCTCGCTGCGCTCGAGCATATGGCGCACGACCTTTTTGGTCACGCCGTTGCCATAGGCCGCCTGCAGATACTTGCTGACGGAGTTGTACTTATACTGCTTGGCAGTGAGCTCGAGGTAGGAAAACTGCTCGTCGATCTCATGCTGATCGTCCTCGTCGAGCGTGACGCCGGCCTTCTGCGCGGCATCGCACAGCGCCGTGACCTGCACCAGATTCTTTTCGGCAGCATCCTTGAAATAATCGTCCCAGGTGTCGAAATCATCGCTGATGCGGCACTCCTGCTCATCGAGCGCCTTGCTGGTGTCGAGGCCAACGTAGCTCAGATAGCTGCCGTACTGGTTGCAGAACGTGAGGTAGGCGGAGCGGTAGGCATAATTGACCTCCGCCGAGGAATACTTCACATCGCCGACCTGCAGCGCGGGGCGCGCGGTGTAAAAGAGACTGGAGTTGCCGATCAGGATGGCGGCAACGAGCAGCACGACGATGATCGAGCCGACCGTCCACTTGATCTTGCTTTGCTTGCGCTCTTTGGCTTCCTTCTGCGAGGCGACCTGGCGGCGCTCCGTACCCAGCGCACGCTCGTCTGTGCGGCGCTTTTTGTCCTGGGATGCACTCATTCGTGATTCACCTTATCCTTTAAAAATAGTGTTGCCCGCGGAGACAGGCTCCGATTACGGAAAATATGCATAGATTATAGCGCAATCGGCCAATGGTTTCAAGTTCTTTCTATTTCCACGGCGCGGGTTCGTGCATTTTTTCGCACCGCAGCGCATAGAATGGCCATATGCGAATTCAACGGGAGGTGAAAACACATGGACCAGGACCTGGACGACTGGATCTTCGGCGGTCAGAGCGCCGCTCCGAGCGACCGCTGAACCGAAGCTGCTGCCGCTGTGCGCCGACGGACACGCACGGCGGTTTTCCTTTTGCGCGCCGCCGCAGAGGATCTGCCAGCGCCCCGCGTTGCAGGGGGCGTTGGCGCGAGGCAGGAAAATTCGGCGTTTTTGCCGAACATTCTGTCTGATTTTTGTTTATTAAATCATTGACAAAAAGAAAACGAACTGCTATACTGTAGCCAGAACCAGAGAAGAGCAGCAGCCCCTCACGAGGGGCAGCGCCTTTAGAATACAGGTTCAGCGGAATCGACGGAGGTGAGTCCGATGTACTGAATCGTCCGGAAGCAGACAGGGTTCTGTGACTCCGGAGTCGGCACGCAGTGGTGCGGAATCTTGCATACGCATTTCCCTTCACAGCGGTCGGAGTCCGCGTGCAGCGCAAAGGCCTCTGCACACGGCGGGAAAACGAAACAAAAAGGAGGTTCGGGTGATGGAACCGAACACGGCAGGATAGCCCCTTGTTCCGAGGTTGGAGCAAGGGGCTATCTATTATTCTGCGCAAAGCGCAGAATAATAGATAGCCTCATTTTCGATCAGGCGTCCTTGTCTTCATGCTTAATAGTTTACATAATTCTAATTTACATAATATTAGAAATTCCATTGCGAAACAACAACTTACCTATCCTGTCACTGTGCACTACAAAGCGTTTTCTGTAAAAAATGATTTGCTTTTGTATCCAAACAGTTTACATAATTCGGTTCACATAATCACAATTCTTCGCACAGCAGTGCGATCACTGCTGTGGTGCAGCCGGTCAGGATGCTCAGGTCGGCCGCGTTCCAGATGATGCGCCGGAAAAACGGGATGACCGCCCGCGGCAGGTACACATAGTCCGTGACCGACCCGCGCGCCCAGCGCTCGATGAGATTGGCCAGCGCGCCGCCGAGCATCAGGCCCATACCGATCTGCAGCGCCGTGCCGCCCCGGCGGCAGGCGCACACGGCCGCCACCGCCGCGAGCGCTGCGGCGGACGCAGTCTGCAGCGCGGCGGACGCTCGCGGCTTTCGTGCAAACTTGCTGCACAGCAGGCCGCAGTTATGCGCCCGTCGCAGCTGCACGCGCTGCCCGATGCGCAGCGGGAAGGTCTCGGCCGGCAGCGCGTTGATCTTCCGGCGGATGACCGCCTCGGCTGCCAGCACCGCCGCCGCCGGCACAATGGTTTTCCACATGGCACTCCCCTCCTCGGGTCAGAGATGTCTGCGCGCATTGTAGCACAAATGCGTCTGTGTGAAAAGGTTCACAGGAAAAGTTTCCGTTTTGGGGTTTACAGGCGCGGCGGGATGGTGTAAGGTGTTTTCAGAGAATTGTAGTATAGATACGGATCAAGGTCGAGAAATTTTAGTCAAAAAGGAGAACCTCACAACATGGAACTGACGCAAAACCCGTCCGTACTGGAGCTGGTGCGGAAAACCGCTGAACTCACGACCCCGAAAGAGATCGTCTGGATCGACGGCTCGGAGGCCCAGCTCGACTCCCTGCGCAAGATCGCCGTGGAAACCGGCGAGCTCATCAAACTCAATGAAGAAAAGCTGCCCGGCTGCTATCTCAACCGCAGCGACGTTAACGACGTGGCGCGTGTCGAGGGCCGGACATTTATCTGCTCCAGGACCCGCGAAGAGGCCGGCCCCACGAACAACTGGATGGATCCGGACGAGATGAAGGCCAAGCTGCACGAGATTTTACGCTGCGCCATGGCTGGCCGCACGATGTACGTCATCCCCTACTCGATGGGCGTGATCGGCTCCCCGTTTGCCAAGTACGGCATCGAGGTCACGGACTCGATCTACGTCGTGCTGAACATGGCCATCATGACGCGCATCGGCACGAAGGTGCTCGACGCGCTCGGCGACAGCAGCGACGTCATCCTCGGCGTGCACTCCAAGGTCACGCTCGACCCCGAGAACCGCTACATCGTCCACTTCCCGGAGGAGAACAAGATCATCTCCGTCAACTCCAACTACGGCGGCAATGTGCTGCAGGGCAAAAAGTGCTTCTCGCTGCGCATCGCCTCCGTGCTCGGCCGCCGCGAGGGGTGGCTGGCAGAGCACATGCTCATTCTCGGCATCCAGAACCCCAAAGGCGAAGTGCGCTATGTGACGGGCGCGTTCCCGTCTGCGTGCGGCAAGACGAACCTCGCCATGCTCATCCCGCCCGAGGGCTACCGCAAAAATGGCTGGAAGTGCTGGACCGTCGGCGACGACATCGCCTGGCTGCGCGTCGGCCCGGACGGCCGCCTCTGGGCCGTGAACCCCGAAAACGGCTTCTTCGGCGTTGCCCCCGGCACGAGCGAGAGATCTAACCCGAACGCGCTTGCCTCCACGAGCAAAAACACCATCTTCACGAACGTCGTGCTCAACGAGGACGACATGACCGTCTGGTGGGAGGGCATGACCAAGCGGCCGCCCAAGGGCCACCTGCGCAACTGGAAGGGCGAAGTGTGGGACGGTAGCGACGGCACGCGCGGCGCGCACCCGAACAGCCGCTTCACCGCTCCGGCGGAGAACTGCCCGTGCATCAGCGAGGAGTTTTTCAAGGGCACAGGCGTGCCGATCAGCGCGATCATCTTCGGCGGCCGCCGCGCAAAGACCGCCCCGCTGGTCTACCAGTCCCGCGACTGGGCGCACGGTGTGTTCGTCGGCGCAACGATGGCGTCCGAGACGACGGCCGCCGCGACCGGCGCTGTCGGCGTCGTGCGCCGCGACCCGATGGCCATGCGCCCGTTCTGCGGCTACAACATGGCCGACTACTGGCAGCACTGGCTCGACATGGGCGAGAAGCTGCCGAACGCACCGAAGATCTTCAACGTCAACTGGTTCCGCACGGACGACAACGGCCGCTTCCTGTGGCCGGGCTTCGGCGACAACCTGCGCGTGCTCGAGTGGATCCTCAAGCGCTGCTTCGACGAGGTGGGCGCGGACGAGACGGTCATCGGCTATGAGCCGAAGCCCGAGGACATTGACCTCGACGGCAGCGGCGTGACGGTCGAAACTCTCAAGGAGCTGCTGACGCTCGACGCGAAGAGCTGGCGCGAAAACTGCGCGGGCATCCGCGAATACTTCGAGCAGTTCGGCGACAAGCTGCCGCACGAGCTGCGCGAGGAGCTCGAGGCGCTGGAAAAAGCGTTTGCCGAGTAAACCGTACATAAAAACAGAAAAATCCCGCTGTCCCATCGGACAGCGGGATTTTTTTGCGTGCGCCAAAAAGCCCGGCGAAACGGTCCTCGTTGGAATTAAAACAGCAGCGACGCCGCGCCATACGTCACGACGGCGACGATGATGCCGGCCGTGACGACGCCGAGCGCAATCGGCGGGAAGGCCTCCTTGACGCGCATATCCAACATGGCCGCGATGAGCGAGCCCGTCCACGCGCCGGTGCCCGGCAGCGGGATGGCCACGAAGAGAAACAGACCCCAGAAGCGCGCGCGGCGCACGGTGTCCGACTTTTTGAGCGCGCGCTGCTCCATGCGCGTGACAAAGCCGTTGAGCCGCTCGCTCTTCGTGCGCAGCCAGGCAAAAATCTTGCGGATGAAGAGCACGATGAACGGCACCGGCACGAGGTTGCCGAGGATGGACACCGCAATGGCGATGCGGTAATCCAGGCCGTGCGCCACGCCGATCGGGATCGCGCCGCGCAGCTCGAGCACCGGCACCATGGAGATGAGGAAGGTCAGGATGATCTTTCCAAACAGGCTGTTCCAAATCTTCAAATCACAAATCCTCCAAAAAGTTGCGTCAGCGGCGGAAGCGGACGATCTTGCCCGCGCCGTCCAGAAGCGGCTTGCGGTTAAGCAGGAGCAGCAGCAAAATGCACACTGCCTGCGCGATCTTCCAGCCCGGAAGCTGCAGGACGATGAAGAGCGTCTGCACCGTCAGCAGGATGCAGTTTTCCGTGACGCCGACAACGTAAAACCGGAACGGGATGAACTTGCGCGCATCCACCGCCCGGATGACAAACACGACGAAATAGCTCACGCACGTGGCAATGGCCGCGCCCTGCACGCCGAGCTTCGACGGGATGAGCAGGAAGTTGAGCGCGATGTTGAGCAGCGCGCCGATCATGGACGTGACGAACGTGCGCTTGCTGCACTTTTCGACCATGTAGACGCTGCCGAGATAGCTCACGAACGCGGAAAAGACCATGGCCATGCCGAGCACCGGCACATACAGCCACGCGCCGTAATACTGCTCGGTCGTGAGCACGTGGATCTCCGGCACGGCGAAGGCGATGATGCACGCGCCGGCGAGGAACATCACCGACTGGAACGAGCACCAGACCTTCGAGAAGAAGCGGATGTGCTCGCGCCGGCTGCCCTGCGCCTCGGACACGGCGGAAAACTGCCACGCCTCCATGAAAATGCTCGACACGAGCGACAGGATCGTCGGCATCTTGTATGACACGGCGTAAATACCGTTGGCGTCCACGCCGAGGTAGGCCGTGACCATGTAGCGGTCCGACACGCTCGTGATCCACCAGAACACCGTCGTCGGGATCATGGGGATGCTGTAGGCCAGCATCTCGCGCGCGGCCGCCCAGCCCGGGCGGAGCATGAGCTGACGCCAGAGCCGCTCGCGCACGAACAAAAGCAGCGTGCACGCCAGATCCGCCAGCGCGACGGAGAGCACATAGCCCGTGATGCCCATGTGCAGGCCGACGAGGAAGAACACATTCAGTCCGATGACGAGCACGGTATTGATCATGCCCTGCACGGCGTAGAGCGCCGTGTGTCCCTCGGCGCGCACAAACTGCGCGCACAGCGAGTGGAAGCACGAACACATCGTATAGAGCGCGATCAGCCAGAGGAACCCGTCAAACTGCGGGAAGAGCCCCAGCAGCGGCAAAATGGCCACGAGTAGCACAGCGCCCGCCAGGATCGTATACACGCCGACGGAGAAAATGTTGCGCCGCTGCTCGGTGTGATCCACGGCGAAGCGGAACACGCCGTCCGTGATGCCGAGGCTGATGAGCGGGAAGAGCAGATTGGCCGTCTGCGTGATGAGGTCGGCGGTGCCGTAGTCCGCGGGGGTGAGATAGCTCGTGTAAAAGCGCACCATGAAAAACACCAGCAGCTTGCTGCCGAAGGTGCCGAGGCTGATGAGCATGGTGTTGGACACGAGGGTTTTATATTTATTGTTGCTGTTCGACATAGGCGTACCTGTGTTTCTGCCCGCGCGAGTAAAAAAATTCCGCCGGTCTGGCAGGCGCGGACATAGCCAGTATAGCACAGTTGACGCGAAAGCGGGAGCTCTTTTTGCGGATCGCGGCGAAAAAGCGCACCCCGCCGCACAAAAAGCCGCCCGCGCAGAGCCCCGCGCGGGCGGCCAGACGGTCAGTGCGTATAATAAGCGAGCGCCGTACTGTCGGCCACGATGGCGGCGCAGTCTCCGGCCGAGAGCGCCTCGAAGCAGGCCTTCGACCCGCCGGTGACGCGCTGAGCCGCGCCGAAGGCTTTCATGAGCTTCTCGTCGGTCGAGAGGGCGGTCATGTACGTCTCGTCCGTGCCGAGCAGGACGGTCGTGCCCTTGAGGCTGCCGGCCGTGCGGTATTTCGAGTCGCCGCGCACGATGAGCTGCAGCTCATTTTCGAGATACGGCGCGGTGAGCGTCATCTTCTGCTTTTTCTTGTTCTTGCTGTCCTTGCTGTCGGTCTGGTCGAGCACCATGCCGCCCCAGGCACAGTCGACATTGCCGCTTGAGAGCTCGACATAAGCGTTCTGGTTCGAGATCGGCTGATACTGCAGCGTCCAGCCGAGGCGGGCGCAGACCGCCTGCGCGAGCTCGACGTCAAAGCCGCTGTAACCGTCGCCGTCGGCGTAGCTCATGGGAAAGCGCTCCTCGTTCAGGCCCATGATGAACGTGCGCTGCGGAATGTCGCCGAGCGCGTCGAGCGCATTGGCATCGCTGTCAAAGGTCGTGTTGTCCGTGCCGAACCACTTGAGCGCGAGGCTGTGGATCGTCCCGTCGGCCGCGAGGACCTTGAGCGCGGCATTGACATACACCGCCGCCTGATCCCCATCCCGAAAGCCGATGCGAAACTGCTCCGTGCCGAGCGTCTTGACCACGCGGTAGCTGCCGACCGTCTTGCTGCACGCTGCGCAGGAAAAACACAGCGCGAGCGCAAGCAGCAGCGCCGCGATCCGTTTTGTATGCTTCAAGGGAAGCCCTCCCAAATGAAAAATCAAAAAAGCGCACCGGAACCCGATGCGCTTTTTATCATACCGAATCTTGCACGGCGGTGCAAGAGGGAAAAGCTGAATTTTCTCTTACATTTTTGTCACGGCCGCTCATTGTAGCGCGCGAGGAACTGCTTCGTGCGCTCCTGCTGCGTATCGCCGAAGACCGCCTCGGGCGCGCCCTGCTCGACGATGACGCCGCCGTCCATGAAAATGACCTTATCAGCCACGGCGCGGGCAAAGGCCATCTCGTGCGTGACGATGACCATGGTCATGTGCTCCTCGGCGAGCGCGCGGATGACCTTGAGCACCTCGCCCGTGAGCTCGGGGTCGAGCGCGGAGGTCGGCTCGTCGAAAAACAGGATCTCGGGGTTCATCTCCAGCGCGCGGGCGATGGCCACGCGCTGCTGCTGGCCGCCGGAGAGCTGGCACGGATAGGCGTCGGCCTTGTCGCCGAGGCCCATCTTCTCGAGCGTCTTGCGCGCGGACGCCTCGACCTCCGCGCGGTCGCGCTTCTGCACGCAGATGGGCGCGTCCATAACGTTTTTGAGTACAGAGTAGTGCGGGAAGAGATTGAACTGCTGAAAAACGAGGCCGAAATAGTTGCGGATCTGCTTGAGCTCCGCCTTGTCGGCGTAGACGGCGGCGCCGTCGTCGCCCGTGCGTGCGGCGTAGTGCCCATCAAAGCAGACCTCGCCGGAGTCGATGCGCTCGAGCAGCGTGGCGCAGCGCAGCAGCGTGGATTTGCCGCTGCCGCTCGGGCCGATGATGGCCACGACCTCGCCCTTTTCGACGCTCAGGCTGATGTCCTTGAGGACGTGCAGCGTCCCGTTATTAAACGATTTTTTGACGTGATTGAGTTCCAATACGCTCATGACGGCACCTCCTTATTTGTAGTAGTCCATGCGCTTTTCGATCTTGCCCATGACAAAATCAACGATGGCATTGAACACGAAGTAGAACACGCCGGCCACAAGGAACGGCATGAAGCTGGTCTGGGAGTTGGCGATCTGCTTGCCGATGGTGAACATCTCCTGATAGGAGACGGTGAAGGCCATGGACGTGTCCTTGACGAGCGTGACGACCTCGTTGGTGATGCTGGGCATGATGCGCTTGACGACCTGCGGCAGAATGATGCGCAGGAAAGTCTGCGCCCTGGTGTAGCCGAGGACGTTCGCCGCCTCATACTGCCCCACGGGGATGGACTCAATGCCGCCGCGGTAGATCTCGGCAAAATAGGCCGCGTAGTTGATGGCGAAGGCGATAACGACGGGGATGAGCTTATTCTTGGCGACGGCCGTACCAAAGAGGTAGTACGGGCCATAGGTCACGGCGAGCAGCTGCAGCATCAGCGGCGTGCCGCGCAAAACCGCGATCACAAAACGGGTCACGCTGGAAACGACCTTGTTCTTGCTCATACGCAGCAGCGTGATGAGCATGCCCAGCGGGAGCGAGAACAGGATCGTCAGAAAGAAAATGGCGCAGGTCTTGCCGAGGCCCTCGCTCATTTTCATGATCATCGTAAGTAAAGTCATAAAGGATCCTCACTGTTACGCACACGCTCCCGGCGGCCGCAAAAGCCTCCGGGAGACGTGATGGAATTTCTGTCGTGCTTACTTGTTCAGGTAGGTCAGGTTGTTGACGATGTCGGGATACTTCGCAGCGATCTTCGCGTAAGTGCCGTTGTCAACCAGCTGCTGCACCGCACCCTCGATGGCGTCGCACAGCTCCTGATCGCCGGAGCGGAAGGCAATGCCGTACTGCTCGGCGCCCAGCTCCTCGTCGAGGATGGTGAAGCCGGCGTTTTCCTGCGCATAAGAAGTCGCCACGGGCTTGTCGACGATCACGGCGTCCACGGCGCCGCCGCCCAGCTCGGTGAAGCACTTGAGGAAGCTGTCACAGGTCGTGAGCTTGCCGAAGGTCTTGGCCAGGCTCTCAAGGTCGCCGCCCTCGGACAGGAGGGACTCGCCGGAGGTGCCCAGCTGCACGGCCACGTTCTTGCCGGCCAGATCCGCGGAGGACTTGATGTCGCTGCCTTCCTTGACCATGATGACCTGCGTGTTATCGTAGTAGGGCTTGGAGAGCACATAGCCGGCATCCTTCATGCTGTCGAGGATGGTCATGCCGGACCAGACACAGTCGCACTCTTTGGCATCGAGCTGCACCAGCTTCTGATCCCAGTTCACACCAAAGACCTGCAGGTCCCAGCCGAGCAGATCGCAGGCGGCATGAGCGATCTCCACGTCAAAGCCGGTGTACTTGCCATCGTCGCCCAGATAGCTGAACGGCGGGTATTCCGGATCGACGCCCATAACAAAGGTCTTCTTTCCGTCGGCAGCGGTGTCGCCGCTGTCCTTCTGGCCGCAGGCGCACAGCGCCAGGCACATCACCAGCGCGAGCGCCAGCGAGATCACTTTCGTCATCTTTTTCATGTCGGTTCTCCTTCGTCATATTCTCAAAATTTTGTTTTGCTTGTTAGCACGCTGTTATATTACCACATTAGCACGATAAAGCAAGACCTTTTTCAAATTTTGTTGTGCGGATGCTGCACAACCGTTTTTGCACCCGCGCATGCCCCGCCGCTCTTGCATTCGGGGCGCGAAACGGGTAAAATAAAGTTTTGTTGTTATTCTAATAAGAATCCGGAGGGATCTCGTCATGCGTTATGACGCCGGAAGCTGTGACGTCGCCGTCGTCGGCGCGGGCCACGCGGGCATTGAGGCCGCGCTGGCCGCCGCGCGGCTGGGACTGGACACCGTCTGCTTTACCATCAATATGGACGCCATCGGCAATATGCCCTGCAACCCCGCCATCGGCGGCACGGGCAAGGGCCACCTTGTGCGCGAGCTCGATGCGCTCGGCGGCGAGATGGCGCGTGCAGCCGATCGGGCCTGCATCCAGTACCGGATGCTCAACCGCGGCAAAGGGCCGGCCGTGCACTCGCTGCGCGCGCAGGCCGACCGGCGGAAGTATCAGGCCGTGATGAAGCACACGCTCGAGCTGCAGCCGAACCTGCGCGTCAAGCAGGCGGAGGTCGTGGCCGTCGAGACGGAGGGCGGCCGCGTCAGCGCCGTCGTGACGGCAAACGGCGCCGTGTACCGCTGCCGCGCCGCCGTGCTCGCCACGGGCACGTATCTGCACGGGCGCACGATCGTGGGCGATGTGCTGCGCGACTCCGGGCCGGACGGGCTGGCGGCCGCCGGGCCGCTGGCCGAGTGCTGCAAGGCGCTGGGGCTGCGCATGCGCCGGTTCAAGACCGGCACGCCGCCGCGCGTGAACGCGCGCACGGTGGACTTCTCGCGCATGGAGCTGCAGCCGGGCGACGCGGAGATCGAGCCGTTCTCGTTTTCCACCACGCACCCGGTCGAGAACAAGGCCGTGTGCTACCTGACCTATACCAATGAGCGCACGCACGCCATCATCCGCGCGAACCTCGACCGCAGCCCCATCTACTCCGGCGTGATCGAGGGCGTCGGCCCGCGCTACTGCCCGTCCATCGAGACGAAGATCATGACCTTTCCCGACAAGCCGCGGCACCAGCTGTTCATCGAGCCGATGGGGCTGGACACGGAAGAGCTCTACATCCAGGGCTTCTCCTCCTCCCTGCCGGAGGACGTGCAGGTCGCAATGCTGCACACGCTGCCGGGACTCGAGCACGCGGAGATGACCCGTTGCGCCTACGCGATCGAATATGACTGCGTAGACCCGACGGAGCTGCTGCCGACGCTCGAGGCCAAGAAAGTGCCCGGCCTCTACGGCGCGGGGCAGTTCAACGGTTCATCCGGCTACGAGGAGGCAGCCGTGCAGGGCTTCGTCGCGGGCGTGAACGCGGCGCTGAAGCTGCTGGGGCGTGAGCCGATGATCCTCCGCCGCTCGGACGGGTACATCGGCACGCTCGTGGACGACCTCGTGACCAAGGGCACGAACGAACCGTACCGCATCATGACCTCCCGCTCGGAGTACCGCCTGCTGCACCGGCAGGACAACGCCGACGAGCGCCTGAGCGCCATCGGCCACCGGATCGGGCTGGTATCGGACGAGCGCTTTGCCGCCGTGCAGGAAAAATACCGGCTGGTGGACGCCGAGTGCACCCGGCTGGAGAAAACGCACCTCGCCCCGTCAGACGCCCTCGCCGCGATGCTCACCGCGCACGGCACCGCGCCGACGAGCTCGGGCGTGAGCCTGGCCGACCTCCTGCGCCGGCCGCAGATCACGTATGCCGACCTCGCGCCGTTCGACCCCGCGCGTCCGGAGCTGCCGCGCGTCGTGACCGAGCAGGCGGAGATCCGGCTCAAGTACGCGGGCTACATCCAGCGCCAGCTGCGGCAGGTGGCGGAGTTCACCCGGCTCGAAGAGCGGCTGCTGCCGCCGGATCTCGACTACCGGCAGGTGTCCTGCCTGCGGCTCGAAGCGCGGCAGAAGCTCAGCGACATCCGCCCCGCGAGCCTCGGCCAGGCCAGCCGCATCTCCGGCGTCTCCCCCGCCGACATTGCGACGCTCATGGTCTATCTCGAGAGCCGCGAAGGGCAGAAATAAGATAAGTGCCGTTCCCGGACGCTCATTGTGTCCGGGAACTTTTTCTGCCGAAATCCATCTTACCCCTTGACAGATGCGCCGGCATGTGGTAACTTAACTGTACCAACACGGTTAATACAGTTAATACGCTACAGAAAGTTGGTGTTGCACTACGATCTCGATCAATTACCGCGATTCCCGGCCGATCTACGAACAGGTACGCGACGGGCTGCGCCGGCTGATCGTGTCCGGCACGCTGCCGCTGGGCGAAAAGCTGCCCTCGGTGCGCGAGCTGTCCACGCAGCTGACCATCAACCCGAACACGATCCAGCGCGCCTACCGCGAGCTGGAGACGGAGGGCTACATCTGCTCCGTCGCCGGGCGCGGCAGCTACGTCTGCGCCCAGATCCCGGACGATCCCGCGCGGCAGGTCACGCTGCTGCAGCAGTTCGATGCGGCCGTGCAGGAGCTGCTGTACCTCGGCATACGCAGTGAGGAGCTGCGCCGCCGCATTCCCGAAGGAGGAACGAACCATGATTGAAGTCAAAGACGTCGTCAAAACGTTTGACGGCTTCCGCGCGCTCGACGGCGTGACCATGACCGTGCCGCACGGCGCGGTGTACGGCCTCGTCGGGCCGAACGGTGCGGGCAAGTCCACGCTCATCCGCCACCTGACGGGCATCTACCGCCCGGACAGCGGCGCGATCGACATCGACGGCCAGCCCGTGTACGAAAACCCGGCCGTCAAGGCGCGCATCGCCTACATCCCGGACGACGTGTTCTATTTCCCGCAGGCGACGATCCCGGACATGATGCGCTACTACCGCGGCATCTACCCGAAGTTCGACGCCGAACGTTATCAGAAGCTCGGCGAGGTGTTTCAGCTCGACCCGAAGCGGCAGATCCGCCGCCTGTCCAAGGGCATGCAGAAGCAGGCCGCGTTCTGGCTGGCGATGAGCCTGCGGCCGGACGTGCTCATCCTCGACGAGCCGGTCGACGGGCTCGACCCCGTCATGCGCCGCCAGGTCTGGAACCTCGTGCTGGCCGACGTGGCCGAAAACGGCACGACCGTGCTCATCTCGTCGCACAACCTGCGCGAACTCGAGGACGTGTGCGACCACGTGGGCATCATGAACGGCGGCAAGGTCCTGCTCGAGCACCCGCTCGCGGAGCTGCAGGCCAACATCGTCAAGGTGCTCGTCGCCCTGCCGGACGAGGCGAAGCTGCCCGAGGGGCTCGACATCCTGCACCAGAGCAGTCAGGGCCACCTGTACACGCTGATCGTGCACGGCGACGCCGCCGAGGTCACGAACCGCCTGTCCACCGCGCAGCCGCAGTACCTCGACGTGGTGCCGCTGACGCTCGAAGAGATCTTTATTTATGAACTGGGAGGTGCGGACTATGCCGTCAAAGACATCCTTCTGTAACGGAACGGAGTTTCGCAAGTGCCTGTCGCGCTGGTGGCCGCTGTGGGTCATCTACGGCGTGATCCTGTTTATCATGCTGCCGGGTGTGCTGCTCAACGCGCGCTCGACGATACCGTATGTGTCGGCCGAGCAGATCAGCTATCTCTCGAACGTCATTCTCTCCGAGACGCAGATGCTGCTGCCGCTGACGGCGTTTTGCGCGGGTCTGCTCGCGGCTGCCGCCATGTTCGGCTATCTGTACACGCCGCGCAGCGCGGGGCTGGCCGCCTCCCTGCCGATCCGGCGCGGGTGCATGTTCCGCACGCATCTGCTGGCGGGCCTTGTGATGCTGCTGTCAGCCGAGGCCGTGATCTTCGGCCTCGCCGTGCTCATCGAGGCGACACGTTTCGAACTCGTCATCGAGCCGCTGCTCATCTGGCTGGGCATACTCGCGCTTGAGACGGTCGTATTCTACGGCATCGCCGTGCTGTGCGCCATGTTCACCGGCCACGTGGTCATGCTGCCGTGCCTGTACCTGCTCGTGAACTTCATCGCCGTGGGCTTCCAGCTGCTCGTCGAGACCGTGCTCTACATGTTCGTGTACGGCATGTCGGGCATGGTGGATCTGCCGGTCGACTGGCTCTCCCCGCTGGTGCTGTTCATGCGGCGCACAAGTGTCGGTCACGCCGATCTGGTGCGTCCGATCAGCGGCACGGGGGCGGAGGTCGCCATTGCCAACTTCTCCGGCTGGACCTATCCGCTCGTCTGGGCGGCGTTCGCGCTGCTGCTGCTCGTGTGCGCGGGTCAGCTCTACCGGCGCCGCCGCATGGAGAGCGCGGGCGACACCGTCGCCATCCCGGTGCTCAAGCCGGTGCTGAAGTACATCGTGGCGCTCTTCGCCGGTCTGGCAATGCCGGTCGGCGTGTACGGCATGCTGCTCAACGTGCCGGCCTACCGGGCACATCTGGCGCCGTTCCTGCTGCTGGCAGTCCTCGGCGCAGCGCTCGGCTTTGTCATCAGCGAGATGGTCATCCGCAAGTCCCTGCGCATCCCGCGCACGGTCTGGCGCGGCTGCGCGGTCACGGCTGCCGTGTGCTGCCTCGTCGTGGTCGGCGCGAAGTGCGACCTCACGGGCTACGCCCGCCGCATCCCGGATACCGCGCAGGTCAAAAGCGTGCGCATCATCTGCAACGGTTACAACTCCACGCTCACCGAGGCGGAGAACATTCAGGCCGTGGAGGACATCCACCGCGCCGTCGTGGCGGAGCGCGAAAAGATCACGGACGACACCAGCATCACCAGTCTGCAGCTGTCCTACAAGCTCTCGAACGGCAAGGTGCTGATGCGCGAATACACGCTCCCCAACACGAGCACGCGTCTGGCGCAGATCGAGCAGGTGCTCAACTGCGACGAAGCGCGCACCACGCGCAACACGCCGGAGCTGGCCGTGACGCTCGAGCACCTCACCTACACAAACATCGGCTATGAGACCGAAAGCGGCGACTACCTCTACATGGAGCTCACGGCCGAGCAGGCGCTCGACCTGTACGAAAACGCCATCGTGCCCGACTGCGCGGACGGCACCATGGGCCGCGCCTGGCTGACCGACAGCGGCACGCGGCAGAGCACGGCCTACGCCGTGACCATCGGTTATCAGCTCAGCCAGTACGACCCGGCAACGGGCGAAACGACCTACGCCGACGTCGACTACACCCCGCTGACCGATTCCACGCGCACGCTCGCGTGGCTGCGCGCGCACGGCATCGAGCCGCTGCTCGAGGGTGACTCGATCAAGTACGGCGGCGATGCCGACACGCAGCCGGCCATCAACACTTATGAAACGACCGACAGCAGCTTCGGCCGGTAACACCCGCAAAGCCCTACCGCCCGCACATCGTCGGATGTGCGGGCGGTTTTTTGCCGCGCGTTCACAAATCGGACGCAGTGTTCACAAATGCTTTTGGGAATATTCGAAAAATCTTCGCCCTTTGTTCATGTCTCTGTTACAAATATCGGCTACGATATAGACACTTCAAAAAACCAATCAGCCGGGAGGCAGATAACATGAACGACGCTTCCAATTTCCCCGAAAACGAACAGCCGGAAGCCGAACATACGGCAGCGGGCTCCGCGCAGGCGGATGCCGAGAACACCACCGCACCGGGCCGCGTGTGCCCGCAGTGCGGCGCGGCGCTCGAGCCGGGCGCGAGCTTCTGCACGAGCTGCGGCGCAAAGATCGACGGCAGCGAGGACGTGACGTACCACATCGTCCGGCCCGAGGCCGAGCGCAGCTACGAGGACGCGAACTTCCACCCCAGCGACGACGCGGGCAGCACCCCGCCGCGCTACTACACGCCGAACGACGACGCCTGGGCCGAGAAGCCCAAGCACAAGCACCACCCGAGAAAGCCCAAGACCGTGCGCACGCCGGAGCAAAAGCGGCTCATCACGCGCATCGCGTGTCTGTGTCTCGTGTGCGCGCTGCTCGGCGGCCTTGGCGGCGGTGCGATCGCGGGGCTCATCACCCGCTCCGGCAGGACCGGCGGCAGCACCGCCTCGAGCTCCAACGGCACGCTCGTGACGCAGCCGGTCAGCTCCGACCCGAGCTCCGCCTCGGCCATCTACAGTC
>OGML01000828.1_pt1 | contig 30246 bp, 28 predicted proteins | sample 1572951 | NCBI WGS metagenome assembly OGML01 (sample SAMEA2581883, study PRJEB24529) | metagenome | biome: Human gut stool | place: China | collected 2011 | reverse complement strand
CTGCCAGTTCTGTATTTGTGAATGGTAAGTTGAAAGTGGATTATGCCGGGGGATGTGCTTATTTGGGAGAGGACGAGCTGCACCTGACGCCCATTGAGTATAAGCTGTTGTGTCTGCTGTCCAAGAATGTCGGCAAGGTACTGACCCATACCTTTATCACACAGCAGATCTGGGGCCGCAGTTGGGATAACGATGTGGCTTCCCTGCGGGTATTTATGGCAACACTGCGGAAAAAGCTGGAGCCAACAGAGGAGTCCACGCAATACATCCAAACACATATTGGTGTGGGCTATCGTATGATAAAAGTAAATTAATGATATGAGGTCGGCCAGTGTTCACAGATGCATCAGATGTTCAACATACCGAATTGAAGCTCATGCCGAATCACCGTTTGAATTTGCGGTCGCTGCGAACCTTTCTGACCGTGGATGACGAAACGTTTGAACGCTTGCAGAAACGGTTTGAGAGCATGGTACGATAACCTGTTTCTGATTTAAAAAACTTGTCAAGAGGGCTGGCACCGTCCAGTCCTCTCTCTTTTTGCCAAAGTTCCCCTTTCTTTTTTTGCAAGCTGCCGAAAGTGGCATGTTTTCAAAAGTTCGCGTTTGCGAAGCGTAGCGCAGCAATGAAAGCCCCAGTGGGGCTTTTAAGCGACAGAACGGTCTTGCGTAGCAAGATGGAGGGGCCTTGCCCCGACAAGTTCACCTGATACCAACGCCGGAATCGCATTGGGCTGTACCACATCCCGCAGACGCAATTCGCCGATGTACCGGCGATTACTCAGCATCCGCTGAATCGTATTGTAGGACATCTCCCCGCCCATTGAATTTTTGATGTTGTGTGCCTTTAACCAATCCCGCAGGTCAGTCATGGTCGCACCGTCCGCATACTTCTGGAACGTCTGCTCCACATACGGAGCCAGCAGCGGGTCTGGCTGGTAATGCCGGGTCTCATCGATCATGTAACCGAATGGAATCGTGCCACCATTATAAATTCCCTTGAGAGCATTTTCAGTCATGCCACGCACGACCTTTTCGGACAGGTCAGCCGAATAATACTCGGCATATCCTTCCAGAACGGATTCCAGAATGATACCCTCCGAGCCAGCCGAAATGACTTCCGTTGCCGACACCAGTTTTACGCCGTTCCGCTTCAGCTGAGACTTGTACCGGGCGCTGTCGTAGCGGTTCCGGGCAAAACGATCCAGCTTCCAGACAATGATGACATCAAAGATGCCGCGCTCGCTGTCCTTAATCATCTGTTGGAACTGCGGGCGGTTGTCTGTTTTTGCGGAGACGGCACGGTCAATGTAATGCTTCACCACTGTGAAGCCATTCTTTTCCGCATAGGCGGTGCATTCCCGAATCTGACCTTCAATGGATTCCTCGCGCTGGCTGTCAGTTGAATAACGAGCATAGATCACGGCGGTCATGGCAAGCACCTCACTTTTACACATCATTGAACGGTGATACGTTCATCGAATCAATATTTCGTATAATGTATATATCATATTTTACTGCCGCTTTCAAGAGTTATTTCTCGTTTTATTATAAAATTTTCTGATTCTCCATAAATTCGGCAATGGTTTCCTTGAACAAGTCCTGGATGTCGTCCATGCTGTCGATGTTCGCCATCTGCAGCAGTTCACGGATCTTTGCTCTACGGGCTTTTTCTTCCGGGCTTCGATTCTTTCGCGACATATCTTTTTCCTCCATCCGGATGCTTCTATTTTACACCTCTCCGGAGGTTTACACAATTATTGGGATGGTCTCACTTATTATGTAAACAACCTGCTTATCTCTTGATCGATATGCTGTTCATAAGCATCAAATTGGCCCTTGTCATATGGCGATTTACTATCATAACAATCTATCAGTTTAAATGGTACGCCATAATCACTTACTTTGCGTGCATTGGGTGAAAGTGCATTGTATTCAAGTTTCTGAAGTAGCAATCCTAATCCAGCTACCTCTTCCATATTGATATTCTCAGACTTTGAAACTTGATATCGGAAGAATACATCAAAAAGGCCGAGATATTTCACTAAATGGTACTTAAAAACATTGTAAACAAAGTCAGCTACTTGCCGCATTGCTTCATCCTTTGTTTTGGGATTATCTTTCCGTTCAACATAATATTGTACCATCGAAAGAAAACCACCTGAAAGATATGAATTCAATAAAACTGTAATCAACGAGTACTGGTTCTGTCCCACTCGCATTACAATAAGTTGTTTAAGTTTTTCTTCGCGTACAACGGGCAAGATAATATCCATAATGGCTTGAAATCCAGGCCAATATAGTCGGTGTGCATTGCTGCCTGCCAATGTTATTGAAACACGTTTAATATCTTCAATAGTCCACCATGGCACACTTGAAATATAACCGTATAGTGTTAATTTATCTTTTGGCCCAACAACCCGGAAACAATCAAATACTTCTGATGGGATTTCAGATGCAATAATCTGAGCTTGGATATCTTCTTTATCTTGGCGTTCAACTTCAGATAAATATTTATCTTTTGTTATCTGGTAATCAACATCCGTTTTCGGAAAAGTTATATCATAGTTTTTATGTTCCAGTATTTCAGGTTGTCCATTCACAATTTCCTCAAAATTATTATTTAAATCTATAACTCTTCCAGAATAGTGTTGGTAAAACCTACCCGCACGACCAGCTATATTTTTAGCATCAAATTGCCGTAGAGGTTTTATGCCTTTTTTGTTTGATGTAATAATTATGTTTTTTGCTGAAGTGTTTACGCCTTCAGTAATAGTCGTAGTCGAAAAGAGGCATAGTAATGTCCCCTCATTAAATAAATTTATAATTTCTTTTTGGATGTATTTGGGGATAAGGCTGTGATGGATGCCTATCCGGCCTTTCAATGCTTTTAATACAATCCAATCATTGCCAAATGTGTGTTCCAAATGATTTAAAAATATTTCATAAGTAGAACTTTCTATCCCTGAACAAGTTTCTTGAAAAGAAGAAATCAGCATTTGATCCCTTAATAAAGTTCTGGCATACATTTCTGTATCGGTTCTTCTGCCACAATAAATAATCGTATTTTCTTTAGGCGTGCTTAACGATTTAATTATATTGGCAATTTTTTGCCCTTTGCTTATGGAGCCTATTTCTACTGGGATTTGATCTATATTATAGCGCTGTTTACTCTTTACTGTTGTGTACTCTTTTGAAACAATTTCAAATTGATTGTAGCGCAAAAAAGTAAATCCATTATCTTCCGCAAAATTGTTAAACGATTTATGTTGTTGTGTATTAGGTTGAGGAAGTGCCATATATGGACCAGCTAATAGCATATCGCTTGTTAAATTACAAATAAATTCCAATGCCAAACGATATGCGGTATCACGTTCGTTTTCGCCAATAGTCTCCTGGTCAATGATAAAGCTATTATCTATTTTATAAACTTCATCAATAAAGGCAAAATCAAAGTGAAGGTGTTGATGTGAGTCCATAAACGACAAGAAACGTTCAGGTGTAAAAATAAAGATGTTTTTCTCAGAGAGATTAAATTCCTCTTCACTGAGAGAATGGATTTTATACTCTTGAAAAGTATCCGAACTACATAAACGGGCATAATTTTCAGACAAAAGGCTAATTGCCGGAAAAATCAAAAGGATATTCTGGTACTGCATCTTTTGTATAACCTCATATACCAAAAAGGTCTTTCCAAAAGAAGTAGGTGCAGTCAAAACAAAACGATTTTGCTGTCTTGCTGTGAAGCTATCGAGAACATTCTTTTGATACCTATGTAATTTATTATTCCCTCTAATAAGGCTGGCATCATGAAACAACGCACTTAAGGTAAGTGCATTGATGTTTTCATCAGATATGCGGCAATCCGTAAATTTATCTTTCAGCAAGTCAAAATATTGTGGAACTCCTGCTTCGTTAGCCAAAAACAAAAGAAAATTCATATCTGCTTCCGAGATAGGCTCACCTTTTATAAAGTCAAAAAAGCCACATACTTCCTTTACAAAAGTTGCGGAATCCGAATTCTTTTTATATGAATAATACGCTTTAATTATATTAGCGGTTCGCGTGAGTCTATCCATTTTATCACATTCTCCTTGATTTGTTTAACTTCCGATAATGGTAAAAAAATAAAGAATAATCGATAGTCAAACGAAGCAGGTATAACAATATTAAGCCGCATATATTCTGAAGCAATATGATCGATACACTTTTTTATGCTCTGATGATATTGATCAGTAATATTCTTTTGATAGGCAATAAATATAGGGTATATTAATCGAATCCCTCTATTTTTTATTTCTTCAGATAAATTAATATCAGGGTTTTCTTCCCATGAATTCAATAGATTTTCCAGTTGTGCATTATGTGTGGAGATATGGGTGCGCTCATCAATGATTGCAAGTAAGTTACGATTTACATATCCATCTGAAAGTGAAGTACTCAATTTTTCCATCACGGGAGTTATTGCACTTTTATATTGCACATAGAATTTTGCTTCTCCAAACCACAAGTCAATATTTCCCTCTCTTTCCATTAAATGAAAAGCATCAAAACCTTTGGCCTCGCTATTTTCAATAGGAGAATAAAAATATCCTCGTGCGGCAAGAACACTCGTATTTAAAAACACACGCAAGATTAAATCCAAGAGTACTTCACCATAAAAACCATACTTCAGCTTAGTATCCTCAGATGCTTCTGGGTTATAACGAATACGGCTAAGAATGGCTTTTCGCTGTTCACGTTCTAAAGCATTGTAATCAATTTCATATTCGTTGATTGCAAATTCCACAATACCATTATAGATAATCTTGGAAATTTCTTGGGGATTAGAATTACTGAAACAAATATCATTTTGGGAAGAAAGGCATGATTTATCTAAGCCACTTTCTTGATGCGGCAATTTGCATTCTAATAAAATTGCATTATGTACAGCATTCTTTAGTGCTTCTCTCATGCCCTATCCCTCCGATGTTAATTGCCAGAATTGAATTTAACAAGTTTCTCCCAATCAATGCTGCCATCTTCAAAGCAGAACTCCTGGGTAAACTCTCGGACGAGCCGGTTTGCGGCCTTCTGGTAAGATGCGTCGAATTCTTCCACATACTTCTCAGGCAGCTTGTCCATGAAGCGGATCAGCTTTATGTAGAACTCTTCATCGCCGGTCAGTTCTGTCCAGAAATCTTTGCCCGCCAGTTCCATATAGAATTTTGGCAGTCCACGATTGGACACTTTTTTCTTCCCATAACCATAACCAACAATCGGGACAAAGCGTTTCTTCGCCTGCTGTGCCAACTTGCTGGCTGCCATAAAGTTCTGTTCCTGCTTCTTACGGCTATCAGCATTGAAAACGCTTGTACCAGATTTTACTGCGATGGCATAGATAGTGTTATCCCGTTCCACCATAATGTCCACGCCTTCGGCCAATGCTTTCTGACCCTGGGCGGCAGCGGTGGCTATCGGCTCAAAGAATACATTGCCGAAGATTGTTTCTTCCGACGAGGACACAAAAGCAGCAAGAATTGCATCAATAATCTGAGCCGCCCCATTCATAGCCTTGGCTCGGAACAGATACGGATTTTTGCGTTTCATAACAGTTTTTACATTTAGGCTGTCTACTTTTTTAATCAAGTTCGTATAGAAGTTATCCAACGCAGTAGCAATCGCTTCCACGATGGCAGCTTCATCGTAACTATTATTTATTGGCATAGCAGCTTCCTCCTAATTCGATAGCTTGTTTCAACTTTTGATGGATGTCAGTTCCTCTAAACCGCTTTGTCCGGATTTCGGCAGACTGATCCGCAACAGAAAGCACCGCTTTCCCGAGTGCTGACGCCAACCCTACCGGAACGGCATTACCAATTTGTCGGTATTTCGCAACACTTGTCCCCATGAATTTCCAATCATCGGGGAACTGCTGGATACGGGCATACTCTTGTATGCTAAGAGGGCGATCTTGGGTTGGATGGCACATCATTGTTGCCTTCTGAACAGGAGATGTTACTAATGTAGGCGATGGCTGGCTATAGGACAGCCGCCGATAAAAGCCTACTTTTCCACCTCCTGATCCATAAGCACCGCCCATTGCCTCCATTCTTACAGCTTCCGGAAGGTCACGCCAATTCCCGCCCTCCGGGACAAGGCGGAGATATGCAAGACGGTCTTTGCTGAACGCAGCACATTCTCCGCAGTCATGCTCTAAATCTTTAATGGTATCCTGGAGCGTACGCCAGCGATAAGCAGGATCTTGGTGCATTTGAAAATGGGTCGGGAATGGCAGAAAAATATCTTCGTTATCTCTGCTTCCAATCAAAACAAACCGTTCACGGAATTGAGGAACGCCATAATTTACAGCATCCAGAACCCCATACACAGTTTTATAGCCGAGCTTGTTGAATTCAGAGAGGATAACATCCAGAACCGTGCCCAAGTGTTGTTCAGGATCATTTTTGTCACGCTCTGCAAGAGGAGTGTGCTTTAACGGGGCAGATATAATCCCTTTTACATTTTCCATGATGAAAAACCGGGGACGGATATAATCAATCATTCGGATAAAATCCATGAACAAGCTTCCCCGAGGATCATTGATTCCTAGCCTCTTTCCGGCAGTGGAAAACGGCTGGCAGGGTGGTCCGCCACAAATGAGGAAAGGTTCTCCTTGTGCAAGCCCAACTTGTTCGAGCAAATCTGCAGCATCAATTTCTCTGATATCTCCGCCCAATACCTTGTGGCCATTTGCCCGCATTGTAGCTACGCAGGCAGGGTCAAAGTCTTGTCCAATCACGATGTTCAGCCCCGCCTTTGCAAGGCCGATATCCAATCCCATCGCTCCGGAAAAAAGGGAAATCACATCCCGATTTGAGGCGTTATTTTTGTAATGCAGAAAATCCATGTATGTCCTCCTAATTAAATCTTTTCGCCATCTGGAAGGACAAAATGGCGCTCAAAAGAACACCCCACCGTTTCCGCCAGATATTCTAAGTCAGAGACTGTGAAACTTTCCCGTTTCATTTTTGAATTGAAATTTTGTGGTGTAGTCCCCATCCGCCTTGCGAGTTCCGCAACGCTGATATTGGAGCGTACACACAGCACTTTAATCTGTTCTGATATGGTCATAAGGGTACTCCTTGTAAAACATCAATTTTTTCATTGAAGATATACAAATATTATCTTATATCTTCAACACAGTCCCTCATATCATCTATCATACCATCAAACTGCATCATCTGCAACTCGAAAATCAAATCTTCGGCAGCTCCCACACATTCTTCTGTCCGTTTTTGTATCTCTTGTCCCCAAAAGTGCATAGGCACCCAATCCATTGCAATCAGCTTAAAATCATTTTCACGGTCACGGGCCATATTACGCTCAATTTTTCTGATCCAATATTCCCTGTTGTGCCCCAGCTTTTGTTTTTTGATCTCCCAATTATAGCCGTGGAAGAACTCGCTGTCGCAAAAGATAGCAATCTTGTATTTGGTTATCGCTATATCCGGGGTGCCAGGTAGCTTTTTATAGTTCTTCCGGTATCGGATGCCCTTGTGCCAAAGGGCTTTCCGCAATAATACCTCTATGCTGGTATCTTTCCCTTTGATATGGCTCATTGCCCGGCTCCGCTGCTCCGGGGTCATTACATCGCTCATAGGTAGCCTCTCATACTATTACTTAACGGCCACATGGTCTTTACAGGTTTTTCTGTAACATTTCTTGCAAAGCATAGGAAATTGTACGGAGTTCTTTACCCTCTGTCGCAACTTTACCATAGGGCATACTTACACCCGCTTTTAAGTCAATTGTAAATTCATCTGAATATGTCTTTTTAGCTCCAGAATGGTATTCAAGAGTAAATGTTACTGCTCTATCTATTCTCTGATAATCAAGTGTGCAGATTCGCGATTGACCCGGTGCCAAGACGGCATTATTAAGTTGCTGCAAATAATCTCTATCATTTCGGATTTTATAGCATCCATTGAAGTCAAAGTCATACTCAAATTTTGTTATGTAAGCTGTGGATTTTCCAAAGTTCTTGATAACTAAATAAAAGAAGGGATTACCTGCGTTAATTTCATCAGTGTAAACCGAAATAAACGGTCGTGTTGACTCTTCAATCATCTTATTATTCTGTCGTAAAGTGATTACAACTGTGACAACAGAGATGGCCGCTAATATAAACGAAAGAACACATAAAATAATATTAACAATAGTTGACACGTCCATATTTAATTCCCCCAATAGAAATAAAACTTTTATTTCGAGTCTCTCCCCAATTTTGTGTAAAGTCCAGACAGCTATAAAACAAGAGCAAATTTAATACGAGGCGGCAGACGGCGAATCCGGCTGTCGCCTTAACAACAACATAACGCAGGCAAGGGGAATTGTCAAGGGCGGCGAAGCCGTTCATATACCCTTGACATTCCTCCGCAGCAGGTGTTAATCCGGCATACGCTAAGCGAAATAGATGGACAACTGCGCATGGATGCGGCTCCAGTCCTGCCGCCGACCCGTCCACTTTTTCGTAATATCCATCATCGCCAGATACAGCATTTTCAGCAGACTGTCGTCTGTCGGGAAAACGCTCTTGGACTTTGTGACCTTCCGCAGCTGCCGATTAAAGCCTTCGATCGTGTTCGTGGTATAGATCAGACGGCGGACTTCCTGAGGATATTTGAAGTAGGTGCTGAGGTTGGCCCAGTTTTCCCGCCACGACTTTGCGATCTTGGGATATTTATTGTCCCAATTCTGCGCAAAAGTTTCCAAAGCGTCCAGAGCAGCCTGTTCGTCCACTGCTGCATACACGGCTTTCAGATCGGACATGAGAGCCTTCAGGTCTTTGTAAGAAACGTATTTGCTGGAATTCCGCAGCTGGTGAATCATGCAGTTCTGAATCTCCGTTTCCGGGAACACTGCATGGATGGCTGTATCGAAACCAGTCAAATTGTCTGTACATGCGATAAAAATATCCTCTACGCCCCGATTTCTCAGACCATTCAGTACGGTCGCCCAGAACTTTGCGCTCTCATTCTCGCCGACCCACATGCCCAGAACATCTTTGCGGCCGTCCAGATCAAGGCCGATGGCAATGTACACTGCTTTCTTTACGATCTGCCCTTCACTACGGACATGGTAGTGGATCGCATCCAGAAAAACTACGGCATAGATCGATTCCAGAGGCCGCTGCTGCCATTCTTTCGCCACAGGCAGGATCTTATTCGTGATCCGGCTTACCGTAGTGTCAGACACAGACAACCCGTAGATATCCTGAATATGCGCCTCGATGTCGCCGGTCGTCATGCCTTTCGCATACATGGACAGGATCTTTTCTTCGATATCCTGACTGATGCTGGTCTGGTTCTTTTTCAGAAGCTGCGATTCAAATTCACCCTTCCGGTCACGGGGAACAGAAACCTCGACATCGCCGAAACTGGTCCGCAGATTTTTGCTGCTGTGACCGTTCCGACTGTTGTCCGTAGCTTTGTTCTTGTAGTCGTATTTGCTGTAACCAAGGTCCTCATCCAGTTCAGCCTCCAGACCATTCTCCATGAATTCGGCAATGGTTTCCTTGAACAAGTTCTGGATGTCATCCATGCTGTCGATGTTTGCCATCTGCAGCAATTCACGGATTTTTGCTCTGCGGGCTTTTTCTTCCGGGCTTCGATTCTTTCGGGACATATCTTTTTCCTCCATCCTGATGCTTCTATTTTACACCTCTCCGGAGGTTTACACAATTATTGGGATGGTCTCCAGATGTTACTGTGGCGCCGATTCCAACAACGTATTCGTTATCGACTCTGATGGCTCTCTCTATAAATGTTGGGATGATATTGGTCATATCCTCAGTTCTCATACTGAGCAGAATTTCATCCAGAACACTTTCGGTAAAGAGTTGGTGGTTCACATCCTGCATGACCATATAGCAGAGTTTCAATCGTTCTTTTCTGGAATAAGTCTTGCTCTGATCCTGCACTGTTCCCTTGAAGTGCTTTTCCAATCCGCATAGACACCGGGCAAATGTGGATTTTCCAGCACCATTATTGAAACATACTTTCGGGCGAAATGCAGCGGAGAAGACGCAAAAAGCCCCCGGCTTCTGAAAACAGAGACCGGGGACTTGTCATGCAATGGTAGCGCAGCTGCATTTTTATTAGCCGCCCAGAACAGCGGGCAGGAATTCCGCCAGTCCGGGGATAGCGAAGGTCAGGATTGCCATGAGTGACACCGTGCCGATGACGTACAGCGTATCGGGGAAGGCCTCGTCCACCTTCATGCCCAGCACACGGCAGGAGGTAAACAGGTTGACCGACAGCGGCGGGGTCAGGCTGCCGACCATCAGAGTCATCAGCAGGGCGATGCCGAAGTGGAGCGGAGTCAGACCGACCGATACCGCGATGGGCAACAGGATGGGGGTGGTCAGGATGATGATGCAGACCGTCTCCATGAACATACCAAGGATCATCAGCAGCAGGAAGATGAAGGCGAGGATAAGGAACTTGGAGTCGGTGATGCTCATCAGCCAGCTTGCAAACATCTGGGGCACCTTCTGAGTGGACATGAGCCAGCCGAAGGGAGAAGCGACGGAGATGATGAGCATGATGACGCCGGTGGAAACGACAGCGTCAGCAGACACCTTGAAGAAGTCCTTCAGGGTCAGCTCGCGGTAGACGAACACGGCGAGGAACAGCGCGTAGACCACAGCCACGACAGCGGCCTCGGTAGCGGTGCACAGACCGGAAAAGACGCCGCCCAGAATGGCCACGGGCATCAGCAGGGGCAGCAGAGCATCCAGAATGATCTTCATGCGCTCATTGGCGGTGTACTCGTGGGGGTCCTTGTTCTCCTTCTTCTGCCGACGGACAGCGAAGAAGCTATTCAGGACGATGAGGGCGATGATGGTCAACAGGCCGGGGGCCACGCCGCCGAGGAACATATCGCCCACGGAGACGCTGGCCGACTGGGCGTAGACCACCATGACGATGCTGGGTGGGATGATGCAGGCCATCGTGCCGCCGGCTGCGATAAGGCCGGCCGTCAGGCCCTTGGGATACCCCTCCTCCAGCATGGAGGGGCCGATGATCTTGCCGATGGCGGCAGCAGAGGCGACACCGGAACCGGAAACGGCACCGAAGAAGCCGCAGGCAGCCATAGCCGTTGCACCCAGACCACCGGGGAATTTACGAAGCAGCATATTCGCCAGCTTTATCAATCGCGGTGTACTGCCGTAGACCATCAAGGCACCGGCAAAGATGAACATGGGCATCGCCAGCATGTTAAAGCTCTTTGCGCCGCTGACCATGCGCTGCAGCAGAATGTCCATCGAGGGGCCGCCGTTGACGTAGAGCAGAGTCATGCAGCTGATGCCGATGGAGAATGCGACCGGCACGCCGATGAGGAGGCAGACCGCCAGCGCAACAAACATCAGGATCAATCCAGTATTCATCGATTCAATTCCTCCTCTTCCTTAGAGGTATCCCTGCCCATCAACTTCATCAGGTGCAGGATGGCCCAAACCACATAGAAGACAATCATCAGCACGCAGCCCAGCAGGATGGCCAGATAATTGATGCCCTGAGGCAGACGGAGGGCGGGGGTCTGCATGGGCCAGCTGGTCATCATCTGCTTATAGGCGATGGTGGACACGATGACCAGAAACGCGATACAGATAACGTCGTCGAGTAGCTCGAAGGCGTTATACACCGGGGTCGGGAGCTTGCGGATAAAGAAGTCGATACGGGTGTTGCCGTTGTTGATAGTGGCCATGGCCGCGCCCAGATAGGTAATAAAGACCATCGCCATGCTGGCAACCTCTTCCACCCAAGTAAATGAGTGGTCAAAGAAGTTGCGGTTGATGACCTGCATGAACACGATGACCACCAGCAGGCAGATCGAGATGCAGCTGATGAGCCGCAGCAGGAATTTGATGGTATCGAGAAGTTTCTTTGCCAAAATCTATTCCTTCCTTTCTCTCGGAGATTGACAGGTGCCCATCTTTATTTATTGAAGGAGGTAGCCAGATCGATCCAGCTCTGGCCGTCGGCGTACTGAGAGGCGTAATCAGCCCACACGCCGTCCACCTTGGCCTGAAATGCTTCCTTATCGACCTCGTTGACCTCCATGCCTGCTTCCTTCAGCAGCTCGAGGTACTTGTTCTCATCGCTCTCTTCCAGATCGACCTCACGGGCGTTCTTGGCCTCTTCCATCAAGATTTCCTGATACTCGGTGGGCAGGCTGTTGAACCAGTCCATATTGCAGACGAAGGGGGCGGCATCGTACATGTGGCCGGTGAGGGACAGGTATTTCTGCACGTCCTGCAGAGAGGCAGAGTAGATGTTGGACAGCGGGTTCTCCTGACCGTCGATGGTGCCGTTCTGCAGGCCGGTGTAGACGTCCGAGAAGGCCATGATGACGATGGAAGCGTCCAGTGCGTCGTACATGGCGACCTTCATGCTGTTCTCGTTGGTGCGGAACTTGATTCCCTTCAGATCCTCGGGCTTTTTCAGCGGGCGGGTGTTGTTGGTCATGTGACGGTAGCCGCTCTCCCAGATGGACAGGACCTTGAATCCCATGGGCTCGATGAGCTTCTCGGAGAACTGAGCGCCGAAGTCGCCGCCCCATGCATTACGAGCATTGTGCAGACTGGTAAACAGAAAGGGCAACAGGGCCACGTTGACCTCTGCGTTGATGCCCTCGAAGTTTGCAGCACCCATCTGCATGCAGGCCTCTGTGGAACCGCCACGCACCTGCTCAATCAGGTCGCTCTCACCGCCCAACGCGCTATCAGTGTAGATCTCGACCTGAATGCCGCCGTTAGTGCGCTCCTCAACAGCCTTTTCAAAGCTCTGCAGCGCGACGATGGAGGGGTGAGATGCACTCATGACCGAGCCGATATTCATCGTATAAGTAGTGCCGGGCGCTGCCGCTGCGGCAGTCGATGCTGCGCCGGAGACAGCAGCGCTGGTGGAAGAAGAACCGCCGCAGGCTGCCAGAGCGCCTGCCATTGTTGCAGAGCCAAGAACCTTCAGGAAATTTCTGCGAGAGATTTTCATAATCGATATCCTCCTAAATTTTCTTATTCCTTTTTGAACCTGCGGAGTCTTTCTCAACAGGTCGGGTTCAGTGTATTTGCTGCGCGCAGGCTATATCCCGCTCTAAAATTTTAAATTTTTGGGTAAATATTAGAGTGAAAAGACCCGTTTCTATTCAGGTCTCCTGCATTTGATCCAAAAATAAAAATCAATCTGTATCAAACTTCGTATTTTGCTTTCAGTGCCTTGATACGGGCAGCCTTGGCACGGCATTCGTCATCGGTGGCGTAGTCGTCGGTGGCGCGGGCGATGTGGCGGGTGACTGCATTGATGAAGCGGGCAGAGTCTGCAGCTGCGATAGCATCCACGATGGCCTGATGCTCCATGAGGTTGCACTCCAGTGTACTCAGCTTGAGCGGAGTATGGTTGACACCGAGATAGGCCAGAAATGTGATGCGGTTGGTCCCAAGGTCTTGGTGCATTTTGACCACACGGGCGTTGCCGCAGTAAAGCATATAGCAGCGATGAAACCGCACCTCATTTGCGACCCAATCGGCGTTGAAGTGTTCGCCGCGCTCCGCCACCAAACGGCGGGTCGTTGCCATCACTTCCTCCAGCTCCTTCACCAGCTCAGGGTGTCCTTTTGACATCTCAATAATCGCATCTGCGTAAAAAACCTCGCACATCATGCGAGCTTCCAGCGCATCCAGCAGTTCGGCGTTCGTGTAGGTACGCACCACCATGCTACGGCGGGGCAGCGCCTCCACATAGCCCTCGGAGATGAGACGGTTCAACGCATCCTTCACCGGCGTATGGCTCACACCAAATTCCTCGGACAGTTCCCGGACGATAAGCTTCTTGCCGGCCTCATACTTGCCGGTATAAATATTCTGCCGGATCTTGTCTGCCACCACATCTACTAAAGAGGTATTGACCAGCAGGCTGAGATCCGTAATGCACTCGATGTTCTGTACTGTGTTCATGAAAGTTCCCCAAATTTACCTAAATATTTCGCTGGCCTTATCATATCACACCTTCGCGCAGTGGCACAAGATGTCTTTTTCACAAGAAAATCAAAAATTTCTTGTGGATATTGCCGATCCGACGGCCTCCTTCGCGTCGTTTTGTGCAAATCGCTTCGAGAAAGACCACCATTTTGAGCGTTTTGCCGCTTGCGTTTTGTCCTGCAACTTGCTACAATCAATTCAGAATTTACCTAAAAATTTTCGCTTTCGTTTCGCATTTCATTGCCGGACCTCCCGTCCGGCCCTATCCTGTGCCTTTTCTGTCCTGTACTCGCGCACGGCACGTCTTTTATGGTATAGTATAGAAAGGCACCGAAAAAGAAAGAGGCTACTTTTATGAACCATACCGGCTCTATACAGCTTTTTCTCGATACCTGCCACCTCATCCACGCCAAGGGGCTGGTCAGCGGCTCCGGCGGCAACATTAGCCTGCGCTGCGACGACGGCATACTCATCACCCCCTCCGGCCGGAGCTTGGAATCCTTAAAGGAAGAAGACCTCGTCCTGCTGCAGATGGACGGAAGCTGCACCTGCCCCAACGGCGGCATCCCGTCGAAAGAGTGGCGGATGCATCTGGCCTGCTACCACGCCCGCCCGGACGTCTCGGCCCTCGTCCATGTCCACAGCAGCAATGCTGTGGCCGTTTCCTGTATGAAGGATGCAGACTCCTCCTGCGCTATCCCGGTGTATACCCCCGGCTACAGCATGCGCGTGGGCGAGCTGCCCCTCCTTCCTTATATGACGCCCGGTTCGGTAGAGCTGTGCGACCACGTCTTTCCTCTCATCGCAGAGCGCAACTCGGTGCTTCTGGCAAATCACGGTCCTTTGGCCGTGGGCCGCAGCATGGAGGAGGCACTGAACATCATCGAGGAGATCGAGGACGAGGCGAAGCTTTTCCTGCTTCTGGGTGACCGTGGCATCGCTATGACGAAAGCACAGCAGAACGCTCTGCCCTCCCACGGACTGCGCTTTTGATTGGTAAAGGAGGAAAGCCTCGGATATGACTCAAAACGAAACATTGCTGCTGGGCATCGACATCGGCACTACCGGCACAAAATGTGCGATCTATGACCTGAAGGGTGAGCTTGTTGCCCACGCCTATCAGGAGTACTCCATGATATACCCGCAGCCGTCCTGGGCCGAGCAGGATCCCCATCGCTGGTGGAACGCCGTCCAGACGAATCTGCACAACTGCTTTGAGCAGCAGGGCATCGACAGCAGCCGCATCGCCTCCATCGGCCTGAGCTGCACCAACGCCATGACGCTGGTGGACGAGGCAGGCGAGCCGGTGTACAACGCCATCGGCCACCATGACAAGCGCGCCGACCCGCAGGTGGCGTGGCTGCGTGAGCGTGTCGGTGAGGATCTCGTCCTCCGCGTTACGGCGAACAAACTGGACAAGGGCTCGTTCTGTCTACCCTCCCTGCGCTGGCTCATCGACAACCGCCCCGAGCTGGTGGCTCGGGCGTATAAAATGCTGATGCCCAGCGGCTACATTATCCAGAAGCTCACCGGAAAGTTCTCCATGAACCGCCCCCGGATGAGCCTCACCTCGCTGTCCGACATCCGCACCGGCGAGTGGAGCCACGAGATCGCCAAAAAGGCGGAGATTCCCTTCTCGCTGCTGCCTACCCCTTACGACCCCTGCGACATCGTGGGCGGCGTCACCGAGGAGGCTGCCCACATCACCGGATTAAAAGCCGGTACACCGGTGTCTGCCGGTTGTCTGGACAGCGTAGTGGCCACATTGGGCGCAGGCGCTGTGCAGGAGGGCGATGTCGCCCTCACCATCGGCAGCAGCGGCCGCATCTGCTACATCGGCAGCGAGCCCATCTACGATAAGCGTCTGCTGAACTGCCGCAGCCCCTATCAGGGCCTGTACACCATTTTGCAGACCACCGACAACGCCGGCATCTCCCTGCGCTGGTTCCGTGATGTCTTCGGCGACGCCGTCCAGCAGAAGGCCGAGGCTGCGGGCCTGTCCGTTTACGATTACATGAACACGCTGGCTGAGAAGGTTCCCGCAGGCTGCAACGGTCTGGTCTATCTTCCCTATCTGGCCGGTGAAAAGTCCCCCATCTGGGACTCCGACGCCCGGGGCGTCTTCTTCGGCATGAGCCTTTCCACCGATTACGGTGCTTTCGTCCGCGCCATCATGGAGGGCGTTGCACTCTCTATGCGGGACTGCATGGAAATTATGCCTGCTGCCAAGAAGTCTATTTCCCCCATTCCTCTGGGCGGCGGCGCAGCCAACAGCCGCGTCTGGTGTCAAATTTTCGCCGACGTGCTGAACCGTCCCATCGTCCGCCTCAAGAGCGGTGAGACGGAAACTCTGGGCGATTTTATCATCGCCGCCGAGAGCGTCGGCCTTACCGACGTCACCCGCGACTTCGGTAAGAAGCTAGCCGCTGAGAGCGAAGTCCTCTATCCCGATTCTGCGGCGGCATCGGTCTATGATAAGGCCTATCAGAAGTATAAGGCTGTTTATCAGAATACGAAAACGCTATTCTAAGTTACCTTCTTCATTTTTCATTCTCCCTTTTCTCCTTGCCCCGGCTTTCTGCGCAGATGCAGGGTGGCCGGGGTATTTCTTTGTACAAAAAGGACTCCCCGGGGGAGCTGTTCCGCTTCTCGGGGAGTCGATTCTGATTCAGTTTAAAAGTTTTTATTCAGCAGAGACCCAAACCATGCACGGGCCTCCTGCTTCTTCTGAAGCTTATTGTACATTTTGACAGTCTTTTCGTAGACCTTCTCGCTCATCTTGTTGCTTGCAGTGGTGGCGGCAGCCTGCTTGGCCTCCAGCGTGTCGGCGGCGGCAACGGCGGCCTTCATATCGGCGTAGTCGGCCATGATCTCCTGCTGGAGCGCGGCATAGCTGGCCTTGGCTGCTGCCCGATTCTTTGCGGTGACCTGATTGCCATTGCTGCCGTAGGTCAGCAGGTTGGAGAGGGCGTCACGCACGCCGTAGAAGGAGTCGGTCCAGTCGTCCGGGTAGGTATAGTAGCGGCCCTTGGCATCCTGATACCAGACGCCCTCGGTGGGCTGCTCGTCGGAACGGGTGACCTTATGGACCGAGACCTTGTAGACATCTGCGGTGTCGGTGGTCAGCATCGGATAGTAAGGGACGAAAGCGTTGTACACGTCGTCGTCAAAAGCGGTCCACTCGGTAATGGCGGTGTTCAGATCGCCGGTGGCGCTCACCTGGAACAGATGAGTCTCCACATTGCCCGTCTTGCCGATGGGCTCGGTCTGAAAGAAGTGGATGGAATCCTCCACCGAGAACTTCTTGGTCAGCTGGATGTTGGAGTAGACCGGGACGATGGCACCGTTCTCGCCGACGTTGCTGATAGCAAAGTCGGTCTCGCTGTAGTTGTCCTTCGTAAAGGTGTCGGTGCCGTACAGGTAGTTCAGGCCGGCTGCCATGCGGTCCGATGCGATGTCGCCGTTGTAGGAGGCATCCAGATCGATGACATTGGCAGCGGCGTCGCCCACAAAGGTACCGGCCTTCTGGGCCACGGAGATCAGGTTGGCAGAGGCCACCACATGGTCGGTGTCATCCAGATCGATCTTGCCCATAGCGGCGATGTTGGGCTGCATGAAGACCACGCTGGAGGAGAGCTTCAGGGCAAGGTAGGTGTGGCCCGTCAGGTTCTCCACGAACCAGGTCTCATTCTGGTCGGCAATGAACACGCCGGAGCCACCGGCCGCACCGGCGTTGTCGTAGATGGAGGTCAGCAGGGCAACACCCTCGCGGGCCGTGGAAGCTTCGCTCAGCAGCACCGTGGTGATCTCGGCTTCCTCAATGCCGTTGTCCACATAGGGGTCTACGCTCAGCACGGCGTCGGTGCCGTAGAGAGACTCGGTGGCAGAGACTATGACGCCCTTCTCGTTGGTGCCAGCCTCCTCATAGGGGGTGTGCTCGTGGGTGCTGTCGCAGTCCGGGCAGACACCCAGACCGTTGTCGTCCCGGCGGGCAGTGTAGCGGTAGCTGTCGTGGGTGAAGGTGTAGGTAAAGCCGTAGCAGCCCTCGTACACCTCGCCCGCGGTGTGCTTCCCGGCGGGGCTGATGTTGAACAGCTTGTTGTAATCGTTGGTGCCCAGATCCTCGATCCGGCCAAACATGGTGGTGCCATCCTCGGTGAGGTCGCTGCCGACATAGAGTGCCGTGCAGGCGAAGGCGGAAGGAACCACGGCAAGCGTCATCGCACAGGCGATGAAAGCCGCAGCAATTTTCTTCTTCAAAGACATAATAGTATCGATCCCTCTCTTGTTGATTGTCGGCATTTCGTCGGCAGGTGTTATAATACACCCATTTTAATGAAAATGCAAGTATTTCCCTTGAATTTTAGCATATATTCATTTTTATATGGTATATATTCATACTGCGTTTTTCATCTGCCCCTCCGTGAGCGCAAAAAACCGCCCCGGCTTCCTCTTTCGGAAACCGGGGCGGTTCATTATGCTTTATTCGTGCTTTCTCAAGCCCTCACGCGATTACTTGCGGGGGTTCTTGATCGCAGCCTGGGGGCGGGTGCCAAAATTACAGAGTATTGGGATTTACGGTGGTATGCCGTTTTTATTTTAAGCAGGCTATAAAACACATGATATTGAGCCTGGCAGCAGACTTTGTGTTTCAAGCACCGGTATAGCAGACTAACACTTAGCACGAAATCACTTCTTCATCCAATGCTTGAGCCAGTATTCATAGACCCCAACATATTCCCGATAGAGCCCTGTTTTGTCCGGCGTACAAAACAACTGCCATGCCTGCTGAAGAAATGGCTTTGACCATTCACCTATGGGCTTTTTGGCTTTCAGAAATCTTACCAACTGACTGTAAGCAGTTTCACGATTTTGCGGTAAGTAGGCCGCTTCACTGTTCAGGTTGAGCTTGTCGGAAAGTTCCTTGTTAAGTTCCGTGTCGGTTGATCCTATCTCACCATTTCTTTGGTAGAAGATTGTATCCATCTGAGCTTCATCCAGCGGATTCAAGCGCATTGTCTGCTGATCTTCTTCCAAGATTCCACGGTAGGCATCGCAAGTCTTTTTTGCATTTTCCGTAGAACTCCGATTTCCGGGACACACACCCAGAAGATTTGAAAAATCCGTAGCTGCCTCATCCGTCAACTGATTTTGCGGATCAAGGTGTTCAATATTCAGATAGTTGAGTTGGTCTGCCGGATCAAGACTTACACGACGCATACAATATGCGCAAAGGTAACCTTGGTCTCGTGCCAACTGCTGCCGTGTACCGTCCTTCGGCATATCTTTATAGGTGATTTTTAACGGCGGGGATGCTTTGCGACAGTTCTTTTTATACTCTCGCAAGTCTCGCGGTTCCGTTTCTGACTTTTTGATATACCTCATTCCAGCCACTCCATTTGCTCGATTTCCAGACTGCTTCTGGCCTCATAGACGGACGGATCATCATATCCCAAAATCTGTTCCAGATTTCCCAGCACCTCTTTGGCTTTTGCGTAATCCTCCTTATGGAGAAGCTCCGAGAATTTATCAAAGAGCTTTTCAATTTCAATCGGACGATCTCCAACCAGCAGGATGCTTCGCAGAACAGTGTTTACATCCTTGCCATAGGCAGAATCGATTTGTGTTGCACTGCCCTCATGTTTCAGCAGAATAAGATTTGCATCCTTATAGGAAGTAATCACTTCCGGGGAATGCGTGGATACAATAAACTGAATATTGGGAAAAACCGTTGTCAAATCATTCAGGATTCGCTTTTGCCAGCCGGGATGCAAGTGCAATTCAATCTCATCAATGATGATGATACCGGGTGTTTCCAAAACAGAATCGCCGAGCTGAGGATTCAAAACAGCCATCCGGTGCGCAATATCTGCTACCATATTCAGCACAGACCGGTATCCATCACTCATCTCAGACATCGGATGAAGCTCATGTTCACCATTCCGATTAACGTATTCAACAACAATCGCCCGATACCTCTGGCGATATTCCACCTTAACGCGCTGCGTTTCATCATGGTCGATCAAATCCGCAAAGCAGCATTCCAACGCCCGCTGGACTGCACTCACCTGCGGAATAGGTCCTTCCTGACTGACAAGGAGAGTCATGTCGCTGAACCACTCCATAAGCTGCTTGTCCGTGGCCTGCTCTGCGATGCAGTCCTGATAGCCTTCAAAGCGGGACTTTAGCTTCTGTTTTTCCTTCTGCTTCGCCTGTTTTTGTGCCCACAGGCGACCCGTACCATAGTAAGCAATGAGTGGCAGTACCGTTTGCGAAGAAGGAAGTGCTGCTTCTTTTTGAAGTTCCGATGCAATTTTTTTCAGATCCGATGCAGCACCATAGGTAGTGTTGGATTTTGGTCCACTCAGAGAGCGAGACCATGTACAAGCACTACCGTTTACAACACCCTGACAGGACACTTCAACCGGATAAACTTCGCGCTGCTGGTAAATTTTATTGGTTTCATACGCCACATGGCGAACGTCTTCCGCTTTAATGCTGCGTGGAGAAGCATAGTCAATTCCAAGGAAGAAAGTGCTGGCGGCGGTCAATGCACCCATAAGCAGAGAACTTTTTCCGCTTCCGTTGTTGCCGATCACAATATTCATTTTAGGATTCAGCGGAATCTCGGCATTTTCAAAGTTCCTGAAATTCTTCAAGGTCAGATTGTCAATACGCATAGCTGCTTCCTTCCAAAATCCAGATTTCATGCGAATTGATAGGCCGATCACCCGGCGATGGGCATAATTCCTATCATAAGTTGATTTTATCACATATCTTTTAGTGTTTCAATCGAAATCAGGCTGGTGGGGTGACTTTCTTTGAAAGCAACGGCCATACCTCAATTTCAATTTTCTTTGTAGTACATCCTTCTTACCGTCGAGCAATAACATACTTTCCATCTGTCAACTTGTAAGCCCAATAACTTTCATTGCGGACTTTGGTAATTTTTCCTTCTTTCACCAACGTTCCCAGAATCCGGTTCGCCGTTGCAGGGGAAACATTAAACAGGTTCTGAACATCTGCATTCTGGATAAGGGAATGCGCTTTGAGAAAGTTTTCGATTTTTGTCCAACGGATCTCTTCTTTGCTCTGCAAAGCCGATGCTGCGGCAGATTGTTCTGCAACTGCTTCTTCCAGAGCTTCTTTAATAACGCCCAGCATGAAGGAAAGGAAAACCGTTCCTTTTCCCTCCGTATTGGACTGGTTGATGGCAGCATAATATTCCGACTGGTGGTCTTGGATGATGGATTCGACCGGGAGCCATGCAAACAGTGTATTCCACCGAGAAAGAAGCAGTGTGTGCCAGAGCCTTCTCATTCGTCCATTGCCATCTGCAAACGGGTGGATCACTTCAAATTCATAGTGGAACACGCAGCTTTTAATCAAAATTGGGAGCGGGCTGCTTTCCGTCCATTGAAACAGTTCTTCCATTTGGATTGGAATATTCTGCGGCAGAGTTCCGAAATGCAGGACATTGTCTTCGCTATCCACAACGCCAACTGGGCAGGAACGGAATTCACCTGCCTCCTGAACAAGATTTTTCATCATAATATGGTGCGCCGCTAAGAGATCATCAAGCGAATAGGGATTCAGTTCTGTCAGATGGTCGTATAATAGGTATTGCGAGCCAACTCGGTAAGTCTCATGCACTCGGCATCATCCAGTGTTCCGCCAAATGCTTTGCAGTGCGTGCTTATTTTGGTGCAAGCACCACATGGTATTGACATCTCCATGCTGTATGGCTTAAACTATCTACGTCTTTGTTATCTTTCATTTCAAAGATAAACCTCCCTGTTCCTAGAATGTGGTTGGCAAACCCACACTCTATTCTACCGGGAGGTTTCTTTTTGTCTAGGGCTAAAGTTTTTTACTCCACCAGCATAGCTGGTGGTTGTCGCTCGCTCAAGCTATCCAATGCAAATGGGTCGCTGCACGATGCAGCGGCCCATTTAGCGTAAAGGAGGAATCTGCTAAGATGAAAGAAAGCTCTTACTCAAGGTTTTTGCCGTTGGTTGCAATGACGTTCTTATACCAGTAGAAGGAATCCTTGCGGTAGCGCTTACATTCCTTCACGTCGTTATCGGTGCGATCCACATACACAAAACCATAGCGTTTGGCGATGCCGTTGCTCGTGGAGAGCAGGTCGAAGGCAGACCAGGGATTGTAGCCCAGCAGCTTCACGCCGTTTGCAATGGCAGCCTTCATGGCCTTGATGTGCTCACGGATGTACTCAATGCGGTAAGGATCATGGATAGAACCGTCTTTTTCCAGCTTATCATAAGCACCAAAGCCGTTTTCGCAGATCATTACCGGGATGTGGTAGTGATCGTTGATGTCCTCCAGCACATACTCCAGGCCGACCGGGTCGATGGGCATGGAGAAGTCCGTATCACCAATGAACTCGTTCTTGCAGCCTTCAAACAGATCTGGCTGCACTTCGTACACCACATGGCCGCCCCTGCCGATTTTGTTGTTCTGCTTGGAGCGGCGTGCGGCGCCCGGGGTAGGTGCCTTGACACAGGCGCTCTGATAATAGTTGATGCCCAGGAAGTCGAAGCACTCGGAGCCTTTTTTGATCAGTTCCATATCGCCGGGCTGGATATCGAACATCAGCCCCTGGCGCTTGAGATATGCCAGAACCGATTCGATGTACTCGCCGCGGATGTAGGCATCCATGTAGAAATAGTTTTTGAAATTGGATGCATTTTTTGCAGCCAGGATATCCTTGGGGTCGCAGGTGTGGGGGTAATAGGGTGCCATATCCAGTGCCGCACCGCACTGGCCGCCGGGCACGATCTCGTGAACCGCGATGGCCGCTCTTGCGTGAGCAAGATTCATGTAGTGGTTTGCCTGGTAGCGGAACTTCGGATCAAATTTCTGCTCGTTGGTCAGCTTATTCTTGCGGTCGATATAGTTGACCACGATGCTCTGCTCGTTGATGGTGAGCCAGTACTTGACCTCGTCCTTGTACTCGTTGAGGATGAAGCGGGCATAATACTCAAAGTCATCCACGATCTGGCGGCTGCCCCAGCCGCCGTACTTGTTCACCAGTGCCATCGGCAGGTCGTAGTGCCACATGGTGACCACTGGCTCGATGTTATGGGCGTGCAGCTCGTGCAGAAGGTTGTGGTAGAATTCCACGCCTTCCGGGTTGGGTTCGCCCACACCATCGGGCAGGACGCGTGCCCAGTTGATGGAGAAGCGATAGGAGCTGAACCCCATTTCTGCCATCAGGGCAACGTCCTCTTTGTAGTGATGGTAATGGTCGCTGGCAACGCTGGCATCCGCATAGCCGTATTCATCGTGGATCTCACGGTTGATCACGTCCTGCTGGTTATCCTTTTTGCCATAACCCTCAGCGGCACCCTCACACTGGTAGGCGCTGGTTGCGGCTCCCCACAGGAACCCTTCCGGGAAACTAGTTACGATTTCCATTGATCTTATCCTCCAGGTTACGGTTCATCTGTATCATCAGGCGGATCATGCTTACCTCCGAAATGATGGTCATAACGGTGTCCTGTGCATGCATAAACAGTAGCGACAGCTCCGTGCGGTTGCCCCGGCACTCGTCCTGGATCACATCGGTCTGCGCATTGTGCGCCTTTTTGATTGCTTCGTCGGCTTCCTTCAGCTTTGCATCGGCTGCAGCGCGGTCTCCCCGCAGCTCGGCCTGCATCGCATCGGCAGCACAGGTCCTTGCGTCGCCGGCATTGATGATAATGCCCATTGCGACCTCTACCATTTTATCGCTCATATGTGGTATTTTCCCTCTTAATTTTATCAAATTTCCGGTTTATGCCTTTGCCAGGGCCTCGGTGGCCTCCTTCTCGACTTCCTGCTTTTCGTAGGTCTTGAAGAACGGATACCAGATCAGCAGATCCACTGCCAGGCACACAGCCCACCAGATCACGCCACGCATATCGCCGGTGAACATCACGGTGGAGAACGGTGCAGGAATGGTTGCGACCATTGCCAGCTCAATGGTGGGAATGGCCAACAGGCCGGTGCGCATCACGATCCACACGATGGTGGCGTTCACAGTGGTGCAGATCCACATGGGCATCATGAGGATGGGGTTAAAGACAATCGGGGTGCCGAACAGGATGGGCTCGTTGATGTTGAAGATCGCGGGGGCAATGCAGACACGGCCCAGCGTCTTCAGGCGCTTGCTCTTGGAGAACACGCACCAGATGTTCAGTGCCAGGGTGCAGCCCATGCCGCCCAGGCAGATCAGTGCGATACCGTTGCAGACTTCGGAAGTGGTCAGGTACATTGCAGTGCCGCCGGCTGCCACAGCAGCCACATTAGCAGCCTGTGCGGGGATGAAGATGGCGTTGCGGGGGCCAGACCAGGTCCAGCCAGAGATGCCCAGAGAATAGAAGAAGCAGCAGAACAGGTTGAGCAGGATGAAGCCCGGATAGGTCTGTGCAATGGCATTGATGGGTGCAAACAGCTTGAGCACGATGGGATACAGATCCACATCCAGATCGATGATCACGATCTTGAGCAGCAGGATGGACAGGAAGATGGGGATGATGTTCTTGATCCACTCCTGCACAAACTCAGGGATGGTGTTGTTGTTCTTGAACAGGTTCAGCTTTGCGATCAGGTGGAAGATGATGGACACATACAGGCCAATGCAGATCGCAACCACGATACCGGTGGGGCCGAAGCGGTTCCAGGTAACGGAGTAGACGCCGTCCACGGTGGTGCCCTTCATCGCCAGGATGTAGGCGCAGATGCCGGTCAGGCCGCCGACCACCTGATAATTACGATGTTTCAGAGAGCCCATTTCCTGGTAGACCATCATAAACGCCACCAGCAGCGAAAGCATGCTGAACGTATAGTTGGAAACCGCGCTCAGGTTGGGCAGGATGTTGGGGAAGTAGGGCTGCACGACATTGTAGAAGAAGATCAGGCAGCCGGTAAGGATGAAGGGCAAGCACTTGACGATGCCTGCGGAGAAGCCGTGCACCCAGGGCCGCTCGGTAAATTTCTGCACCGCCGGGGTCACTTTATACTGCAGCCAATCCATGAATTTCTGCATGGGTTTTTTACTCATAACATCTTCCTCCTGTCAGCTCTTATTCAGAACATCCAACGCAAAATCGATCAGGCCGTTGCCATCCAGCGAGCCATAGACAGACTGCGGAATGACTGCCACCGGGATGCCGTACTGGCCTGCGAGTTCGTCAAACTCATCCTTGTGGGAAGCGAAGTGCGGGCCGATGAGCAGCAGATCGTAATCCTCGATCACATCTTCTACCAGGCTCTGGCTCTTGGCAGCCACCTTTGTGCCGGGGGCCTTTGTGTTGGCCGCCTTTTGTGCCGCCTGTGCCAGGAAGCCAGAACTCATACCTGCGCCGCAGCAAAGTAAGATCTTGTACGCTTTCATGATAATTTCTCCTTTCATGAGGTGTTTTGAGAAGCAGGGCCGCTGCGCCGCAGCCCTTTTCTTGGCTCTATTATCGCCCGGCAGGATCCGGAAAAAAAGTCTGCGTTTTTTCCGTTATTTTGGAAATTCCAGGTCTTTTTTTTTGCGAAAAGGGTATTATATAATAGAATAAAATATTAAGGATTTCTGAACCGAGAGATTCCCGATCACAAAAAAGAGGTCTGCAGTCCCATGCTTTCAACAAAAGATGTCATCCAGTATCTGAACCAGCACGGCAATATGCAGGCCATAGAGGATATGGCCGCCTTTTTTTCCGTCACACCGCGCACCATCCGCAACCATCTGCGTTCGGTTCAGGACGCATATCCCGCCTGCCTGCAGGTCGGCCGCGGCCAGGTGAAGCTTTTAAAGCAGATTCCCGAAGAAAGCTCTCCTTCTGCGCAGGTGCCGTCCTCCCAGCAGGAACGTTCCCGCTATATCCTCCGCGCCCTGCTTTCCCGAAGCGAGCCGATGGATCTGGACGAGCTGGCCGCTTCGCTGTTCATCTCGGAGGTAACGCTGCAGAACGAGGTCAAGCTCATCCGGCATGAGATCGCAGAATATCATCTTTCGCTGCGCATCAAAAACAACACCCTGTTTATTTCCGGAAGTGAAAAAGACAAAAAGCGTCTCATGATCCATCTGATCTACAACGAAGCGCAGCACACGCTTGTGAGCATGGAGACGCTCCATGCCATCTTCCCCCGCTACGATATCCAGAAGATCCGCAGCGATATCCTTGCCTGCCTGAACAGCCAGCACTTTTTTATCGACGAATACTCTCTGACCAATCTCCTGCTGCACATGCTCATCACGATGGATCAGCTTGGCACCGCCCCCAATGCCCCGCGGTACGAGGTCTCCACCGACCTCATTGAACTGAACCGGCATTTTGTGTCGATCATTGACAGCATCTGCACAGAACTTGAGCGGGAATACGGCATCGTTTTCACCCGCAGCAACAAGTACCAGTTCACCCTCCTGCTCATGACACGCGCCGTGCACAACCAGGATGTATCGCTGCCAAGCCGTGCCACGCTTTCCATCCACCCCAGCACGATGCGCCTGGTAGACTCCATCGTTCAGGCTGTGAAGCAGGTGTATGACATCGACCTGACCGACATTGATTTCTTCATTCCGTTTGCACTGCACATTGATAATATGCTTGTGCGCATCCGCCAGAATGTGTCGGTCCACAACCCCCTGCTGCACAGCATCAAAGCAATGTCGCCCATTATCTACGACATTGCGGTCTATATCTCCAACCTGATCAACCACCAGGAGCATGTGCAGCTGTGTGAGGATGAGATCGCCTACATTGCGCTGCACATCGGTGCACGCATCCAGGACATCTATAACCGCCGCGGCAAGCTGTGTGCGGTATTGCTCTGCCCGCAATATTACTCCTACGACCATCGCCAGTTCGACCGGCTGCAGAGCTATTTTTCGGACGATCTGACCATCGAATCGGTCGTTACCGCCCCGCACGAACTGGCCGGGCTGAAGTGTGATATGATTCTCTCCACCCTTCCGCTCACCGCAGAGCCGCCTGTGGTGCTCATCTCCAATTTTATCAGCAGCAATGACCGCCAGGCCATCAGCGATGTGATCCACCGCCTGAAGGCAGCGCGTGAAAAAGAACGCCTGATCAGCCTGCTGCAAACGCTGATCGATGCCGACCTGTTCACCCCCGGTGCAGACTACGCCGACCGCGAAAGCGCCATCCGCACCATCGGCGGCCAGATGTGCGCCCGCGGCATCGTACCGCAAGAATTTATCGAAAGTACGCTGGAGCGGGAGCAGATCTCCCCCACCAATTTTGGCATGATCGCCATTCCGCACCCGTCTGATTGCCGCGCTGCCCGCTCGGCCATCGCCGTGTCCCTGCTGCGCAAACCGCTGAGCTGGGGCACCAGCAGCGTGCGCATCATTTTCATGATCTGCGTTTCCAAGAGCGATCTGTCGGATTTTTCCGACATCTTCTCCTACCTTCCCCGCGTATGCAGCGACTACAAAACATTGGAACAGCTGGCTTCCGCTTCCAGTTATCCGGATTTCATCCAGATTCTTGGCGGCCTGTGCGCCGAATGATCTTTCTGCCTGCCATTCTTTCCTTTCCCCCATATAAAAACGAGATGCAGCACCTTTTCTGTCTTGGAAGGTGCTGCATCTCGTTTTTTGCATCCGGGCCTGCCTGTAAAAAACTCTTGACAAATCCTTTCGTGTCATGACAATTATCAAAGATAATTATCACAAGCAACTTTCAGAAAGGACTTTTTATGACGATCGAGCTTATCAAGCAGCTGATGGATACCTGCTATCTGGCAAAGCGTGCCCGGGACCTGCTACCTCCCCTGCCCGATGGTGTGACATCCTCTTACATTCAGTATCTGGATGTCATCCAGAGGATGGAAGCAAAGGGCGTGCGGGCCAGAGTCTCCGACCTGAGCGATGCACTGAACCTGCCCCGTCCCGGTGTGACCCGCACCGTAAAGGAGATGGAGCGCAAGGGCTACCTGCAAAAGCAGGTTTCAGCCGAGGATGGCCGGGTGACCTATCTGCTGCTCACAGACGCAGGCAGGCTGCTCTCGAAAAAATACGACAGCGACTATTTCCAGAGCCTTGCCCCCTGTCTGGACGATATCCCGGAGGCAGACGCAGAGTGTACCATCCGGACCATTGAAAAATTCTATCAGGTCATGTGTGAAAGGAGAAACGTCCATGAAAAGTGATAAATCTGATTTTACGCAGGGCAGCATCCTGCAAAAGCTGGTGCTTTTTATGCTACCCGTTCTGGGTGCACTGGTGCTGCAAGCCGCTTACGGCGCGGTAGACCTGCTTGTGGTTGGACACTTCGGCTCAACCTCTGGCCTTTCTGCCGTGTCCACCGGCAGCCAGGTGCTGAACCTTGTCACTTTCGTGGTAACACAGTTTGCAATGGGCATCACCGTGCTCATCGCCCGGTATCTGGGCGAAAAGCGGCCGCAGTACATCGGGCAGGTCATCGGCGGCTCTATTGTTGTATTCGCGCTGATCTCGGCTGTGCTGTTCGTTGTGCTGGTCGGGTTTGCGCGGCCCATTTCCGTCCTGATGCAGGCCCCGGAAGAAGCCCTCGGCCTGACTTCCGGTTATGTCCGCATCTGCGGTGCCGGCATCTTTTTTATCATGGCCTATAACCTGCTGGCCGCGATCTTCCGCGGCCTGGGCGACAGCCAGTCGCCCCTGCTGTTTGTGCTTGTAGCCTGCATCGTGAATGTTTTCGGCGATCTGTTTCTGGTGGCCGGGCTGCATCTGGATGCCGCCGGTGCAGCCATTGCCACAGTGGCAGCGCAGGCTGTCAGCGTGGTGTGCGCAGTGATCATGCTGCTGAAAAAGCACCTGCCGTTCAAACTTTGCAAGGCTGATTTCCGCCTGAATCCCCAGTGCCGCAAATTCCTCAGCATCGGTCTGCCGCTGGCTCTGCAGGAGTTTCTGACCCAGCTCTCTTTCCTTGCGCTCTGCGCCTTCGTCAACCGTCTTGGGTTGGAAGCATCTTCCGGTTACGGTGTGGCCTGCAAGATCGTCAACTTTGCCATGCTGATCCCCAGCGCACTGATGCAGTCGATGGCAGCGTTTGTCTCGCAGAATATCGGTGCCGGCAGCAAAAAACGTGCCAGACAGTCCATGTTCACCGGCATCGGCCTCGCCTTTGGCTGCGCCGTGTTCGCCCTGGTATGGTTCAAGGGCGATGCGCTGGCCGGGGTCTTTACCGCCGACCAGGCCGTGATCGCAAACGCTTTCGCCTATCTGAAAGGCTTCGCGCCAGAGACCATCGCCACTGCTGTGCTGTTCAGCATGGTGGGTTATTTCAACGGCAACAACAAGACTGTCTGGGTCATGGTGCAGGGTCTGGTGCAGACCTTGCTGGTACGCCTGCCCACGGCCTACTTCATGAGCATCCAGCCCAATGCGAGCCTGACTATGATCGGTCTGGCCGCCCCTACGTCCACCGCCGTCGGAATCGTGCTGAACATCTGCTTCTACTTCTACTTTGAGCGCACTTCCAGATCCGATTCTTAATACAACGGCAGCATTTCCGGTTTGCACATCGCAGCCCTGAACCTCCGTCTAGGATCATTCCCTAGCTCACAGCAGTCAAAACCACCGGCTGAGCCTGTGGCTTGAGTAAGCCCTAGAAGGGCATAATACTAGCAAAAACCCTTAAGGGGTCACGAATGAGTCTGCCAACTGCATTCCTTTCTCGTGGCAAACCCCTCAAGGGGTCTTTTATTTACGCCTTGGTTTCCTTGCTACCCGTAAGCGGGTCCACGAATTCCTTAAGGCTCAGCTGATCGGCAATCTGGTCCTGTTGCAGCTGATTTCTGATATACTCTTGGATTTTCTTTTTGTTCTTCCCTACTGTATCCACGAAATATCCTCTGGCCCAGAAATGCCGATTGCCATACTTGTACTTCAAATTCGCATGTCGGTCGAAAATCATCAGGCTACTTTTTCCTTTGAGATAGCCCATGACGTAAGAAATGCTATACTTTGGAGAAAAACTTATCAACATATGGATGTGGTCAGGACATGCTTCCGCCTCGATAATTTCAATTCCTTTCTGTTCACACAGTTGGCGGAGTATCTGACCGATATCTTTTTTAATCTGGCCGTAAATTACCATTCTCTGGTATTTTGGTGCAAACACCACATGGTATTGACATCTCCATGCTGTATGGCTTAAACTATCTATGTCTTTGTTATCTTTCATTTCAAAGATAAACCTCCCTGTTCCTAGAATGTGGTTG
>OGML01000821.1_pt1 | contig 30376 bp, 24 predicted proteins | sample 1572951 | NCBI WGS metagenome assembly OGML01 (sample SAMEA2581883, study PRJEB24529) | metagenome | biome: Human gut stool | place: China | collected 2011 | reverse complement strand
AGGCTTGGGAGATAAAAAGAAGCGCCCGGGGGCGCTTCTTTTGGCTTTGTTTATCTCTTTTTGGTAGCGCAGGTCAGGCCGGTCAGAGACAGGAGCGACAGGGCGGCGTAGAGGGCTACGCCGGGGTCGGCGGTCTTGGGGGCCTCGATGGGCTGCTCCGCGGGCGGGGCGTAGTAGTAGCTGCCGGTTTGGGGTTTTTCCTCCCACTTGGCCAGCAGATGCAGGGGACGCGTCACCGGCATACTGAAGTCCCATGCGGCAGAGCCATCCGTTCCCGCTTCGTACCAATATTGAAAGACAAGATTTGGTTTGGTCGGATCAGCGGGCTTTTCTGCCGGGGAGCCCAGCTTCGTCTCGCACACCGTGACGTCATTGTCACCGCCCTGATCCAAGTCGAATTTCACCGGGTACATGGCCGTAGTACTGCCATTACCCTCAAATGTGATCGTCCCGTCAAAAATGGTATAGCCCTCTTGGGAAGGTTCATGCGTAATAACACAGTTACCGACCCCACTCACGCAGACATTTCCCTTTACCGTGCCGCCGTGGGCTTTCATCGTCCCCGGGTCCATATAGATCGCACTGCTCTCCACAGAGCCAGCTGTGCAGTTCCGGATGGTACCGCCGGTCATTTCAAACCATGCACGGCTGACCAGGCAAACACCACCGCCGGTATAGGAAGCTTTGCAATCGCTGATCTCACCGCCGTTCATAGTGAATGTACTCGATCCGGTATGTACCACAACGCCGCCACCCCAAACAGCGGTGCAGTCGGTGATCTTGGCCGTACCGGACATGGTAAAGCTCCCCTTAAATACAAACACACCGCCGCCCCGGCCGTGGTTGGTCGCACAGCCGGTGATGGTGCCGCCGGTCATCACAAGGTGTCCTTCTGATGAATTGTCTCCTATGTATACGCCGCCGCCATCGCCGGCATTACCGCCGGTGATGGTGCCGGACTTCGCCGCGCTGCTGTCCTGTATGGTCAGGGTCGCACGGTCACTCACCTCGAGCACACTGCCGGTGCCTCTCATCCTCAATACACAGCCGTTCAGGTCGAGGGTCAAGGTCTTGCCGGTTATGACCAGAGTTTCGGTGATCGTCGTATCGGAGTCCAAGGTAATGGTCGCGTTGTCCGCCGCAGCGTCGATTTTTGCCTGCAAGTCAGGCAGCGTCGCGCCGGCGGTGCACACCAGGGGATTTGTTACATCCCCCGATGTAACAAAAGCTGCCCATATGGGCAGCGCGCATACCAATACCAGGGTCATCAGGATGGGGAGCAGTCGTCTCTTCATGGCGGTTCCTCCTTCTATGGCTCACATATTTCTCTCCCGGGCCTGTGTGCCGTAAAATTTCTTGTTGGGAAAGTTTTTTGGCGCGCAGGCTCTGTTGTACGACCATCTTACCAGAAAGTGTCGCGAAAGGCAACGTGAATATCCAGATGTTGGCATAACAAATCGGTGTGGGAGGTATAAGGGGAAGTTATGGGCCTTGGCTGGGGACGAAAAAAGACCGGCGGGGCCGGTCTTTTGTGTTCAGGCGTGGTATTGGGGTTCGTTGCCCTGGTAGATGTCCTGCATCTCCCGGTCGATCTCGCTGATGGCGTCGGAGCACAGGCGCAGGCGGGCGGCATCCTGCTGGGTGAATTTGCGGTCGGATTTATACCGCAGCTCGTGCTCCAGACTGGCCCACATATCCATGGCGATGGTGCGGAGCTGGATCTCCACCGGCAGGACCATGGTGCCCTCGCTGATGACGATGGGCACATTGACGATCAGGTGCAGGCTGCGGTAACCGGTGTCCTTGGGTTCCTTGATATAGTCCACCTCGCGGAGGACGGTATAGGACTCGCTGCGGGTGAGCAGGGAGCGCAGGTAGTAGATATCATCCAGATAGTTGCAGATGACGCGGATGCCGGCCACGTCCTGGATGTGGGCATAGATGTTGTCGATGCTGACCTCCAGGCCCCGGCGGCGCAGCTTGTCGATGATGCTGTCCAGCGTCTTGATACGGTATTCGATGTGGTGGATGGGCGAGTGGTCATACAGACGGGCGAACTCCTCGTCCAGGATCTCCATCTGCGTTACGGCTACCTTCAACGCACTGCGGTACAGGTGCGTCACCCGCACCATGCCCGCCGCCAGCTCCTGCTCCTTCGGGGAAAGGCCCGCGGCGGTGGGAATGTCCCGCAGGCGGATGGTACCGCTTTTTTCGATCATCATGGGCAGACGCCCTCCTTTCGGCCGCAGCCCACGTCCGGGGCCGCAGTTTCATCCTACTATACGAATATGACCTGCCTGTGAACAAATCGATATTTCTTTAACAAGTATACCGACAGTTTGCGCGAAATGCAAGAGGGACGCCGTACAAAAAGCGCAAAGAAGGCGCCCACGGCTGCCGCCGTGGGCGCTGGGGTCATTTCTTGCAGCGGGCGAGGACGGCGGCGGCCACACGGTCGGCGGCCAGGCCGTCGAAATCGCGGCTCTGGGCAGCGGTGATGGCCTGACGCTGCTGTTCGTCCTCCAGAAAGGCCAGGGCCGACGCGGCCATGTTGTCCGGCGGGCAGGAGGCCGCCCAGCCGTGGGCGGTGAAGAACGCCTCGTTCCGCGTTTCGCAGCCGCCCACCATATCCGCCAGCAGCAGCGGCACGCCGCGGGTGCCGGCCTCGGTGATGCTGATGCCGCCGGGCTTGCTGACCAGCACGTCCGCGCTGTCCATGTACAGCTGCACCTGAGTGGTAAAGCCCACAGCCTCCACGCGGTACAGGCGGCGCAGCTCCAGGGCATAGCGCATCTGCTTGTTGCTGCCGCACAGCACCGTGGCAAAGTCGCCGTCGGCCATACGCATATCCAGGTCCTCCGCCACGTCGCCCATGGGGCCGCAGCCGATGCTGCCGGACATGAGGACGATGTGGCGGCCGGTCTCCGGCAGGCCCAGAGCCTTCCGCGCCGCGGCTCTATCGCCATGCTCGCGGAAGGCGGAACGCACGGGGATGCCGGCGGGCAGAAGGGTGTCGCGGGCGATGCCGCAGCTGACGAACTCGTCGGCCAGCTCCTGATGGGGAATGACGCAGATATCCGGGGTGCAGGCACCCACCGTGGGGCTGCAGGTATAGTCCGTGGCCACGAAGCAGAACACCGGACAGGCGCTCCACGCCTGCTTCAGCGCCGTCATCATCATGGCGGGGATCACGTGGACACAGACAACGGCATCGTAGCCGCCGCTTTGCAGCGTGCGGCCCAGACGGCGGGCACCGCGGGCAATGTAGCGGTACACCGGGCCGTCGCGCCGGTCCATCTCCTTGTCGCCCTCGGCGGACATATAGCCCGCCTTGTAGAGCTTGGGATACCGGCGGTAGAACCGGGTGTGCCACTTGGAAACGAATTTGGAGGCCTTTTTGGAGATGAAGCCCAAGCCGTCCATCACGTCGCAGGACGCGCCGCAGCGTTGGAGGCTGTCACGCAGGGCGGCGGCTACGGCGTTGTGCCCGCCGCCGGTGTTACAGGTCAGGATCAGTACGCGCATTTTGCTCTCCTTTCCGCTGCGCTCGCTTTCGCAGCAGCGCCGCCAGGCGCATGAGCCGGGGGCGGTTGTAGCGTTGTATCAGAATAAAGGGCAGATTGGCCAGCAGCACCCACACCGCCAGCACGATCACGCCGCCCCAGCCGGGCCACAGCCACAGAAACGCCAGGCCCAGCAAACAGGAGGCCCCGTGGACCAGCTCCGCGCGGCACGTCTCCTGCACCAGCGCCGCGGCCTGATCCGCCGTCACGGCACCGCTGCCGGGCAGTTCCTTCTTCACCATGTCCGGCAGGATGCGGCTCATGTCCGGCACCAGCTTCTTCCACTTATCGATGGCCAATTTGGTGTAGATGCGGCCGTTCTGCTCCCATTTCCGGCTGCGGAAGGGCCGCTTCTCCGGGTCAAAGGGACCGGGGATCGCCTGACCCAGCGGGTGCGCCAGCAGGGCCAGCGCCGCCGCGTACAGGACGCATTTCCAGAAGCCGCTCATGCCTTCTCCACCCCGCAGCTGCGCTCCAGCGCGTGGCGCAGCGTGCCCTCCGTCAGGCGGGTGACGCGCTCCACGAACTGCTCCTCATCGTGCTTCATGCCGTAGTGCAGCCAGCTTTGCAGCAGGCCCACAAGCGTGGCCGTATACAGCGTCGCGATGGACTGCACATCCGTCTCCGCCACCGGCAGGTCCTCCGCCGTGCGGCGCACCAGATCCTCCACGGCACCGTAGACCACCTGGTAATACTCGTGCTCCAGCAGGTCGCGTTGGCTGGACTGGTACAGGTGGTAGACCGCGCGGCGGTTGGCGCGCATGAACGCCGTCACCCGCATCATCAGCTGGTACCAGCTGGTGCAGAGGGGTGGTGCGTTGAGGACGCGGTCCAGCTCCGTCTCCAGCACCTCGCGCACCAGGGCGTAGATGTCGCAGTAGTAGTAATAAAACGTATTCCGGTTCACGCCGCAGTGATCTGCGATGTCCACCACGGAGATCTTATCCAGCGGCCGCTGCTCCAGCAGGTCCAGAAAGCCCTTGCGAATGGCGTTTTTTGTGGTCTGTGCCATGTCCATGCTCCTCTCTTTGTGCAAAAACTGCCTTACCGCCTGTATCATACCGAATTCAGACAGTTTTTGCAAGATGCCCGTACCATGCACTTTAGGCAAAATGCGTGGAAATGTATGAACATAGTGTAAAAAAAGCATCCCCGCACGGTGTGCGGGGATGCTTTTGCTTCAAATGGGATCAGGCCGTCACCACGGGGCCGCCGTGCTTCTTGGCGCTGATCTTCTGGTAGGCGATGACCGCCGCCACCAGCACCAGGCCGGCCACGTCGGTGAGCGTGCCGGGGATCATCATGCCCAGGCCGCCGACGGCCAGGACGATACGCAGCACGGGGTGGATCTTCTTATACAGGAAGCCGTTGAGGGACGCCGCGATGGCGAAGATGCCCAGCAGCGCGCTGATGCAGATCTGCGCCACCTCCCACCAGCCGCTGATGTTCTCAAACAGCAGGGCCGGACTGTAGGCGAAGATGTACGGCACGACAAACGCGGCGATGGCCAGCTTGGTGGCGTTGATGCCGGTCTTCATGGGGTCGGACTTGGCGATGGCCGAGCCGGCGTAGGCCGCCAGAGCCACAGGGGGCGTGATATCCGCCACGATGCCGAAGTAGAACACGAAGAAGTGGGCGGCCACCAGCGGGAAGCCCAGCTGAATGAGGATGGGCGCGCAGGTGGAGGCCATGATGCAGTAGTTGGCCGTGGTGGGCACGCCCATGCCCAGGACGATACAGCACAGCATGGTCAGCACCAGGCCGACGATGGTGGCGTTGCCCGCCAGCTGGACGATGGCGTTGATGAGGATGGAGGCCAGGCCGGTGACGGTGATACAGCCGGCGATGATGCCCGCCATGCTGCAGGCCACGGCCACGGTGATCGCGCCGCGGGAACCGGCTTCCAGAGACTCCACCGCGGAGAAGAAGGAGCGCTTGCCGGCATTACCCAGCGCCTTGCCGGTTGTCATGGGCTGGGTGTCGCCCTCACCGCGCTTGCCCTGCAGGAAGAAATTGACGAAGCCCACGGCAATGGCGGCCAGAATGGAATAGGCCGCGGAGTGGGACATGGTCTTGCTGCCGGAGGACACCAGCCACACCAGCAGAATCAGGGGAATGATCAGGTAGCAGTCACGGACCAGCAGACGCCACGCAGGCAGCTCCTCGCGGGGAACGCCCTTCAGGCCCAGCTTCTTGGCCTCCAGATGGACGGCGATGAAGATCCCGGTGAAGTACAGCAGCGCGGGCAGGATGGCCTTGACGGCCACCTGGGCGTAGGGCAGCTTCATGTACTCGGCCATGAGGAAGGCTGCCGCACCCATGATGGGGGGCATGATCTGGCCGCCGGTGGAGGCCGCGGCCTCGACGGCGCCGGCGAACTCGGGCTTGTAGCCGGTCTTCTTCATCATGGGGATGGTGAAGGAACCGGTGGTGACGGTGTTGCCCACGGAGGAGCCGGACACCATGCCGCACAGGGCGGAGCTGATAACAGCCACCTTCGCCGGGCCGCCGCTGGACCAGCCAGCCAGACGGTTGGCAAAGCTGATGAAGAAGTTGGCGATGCCGGTGCGCTCCAGGAACGCGCCGAAGATGATGAACAGAACGATGTAGGTATAGCAGACGTTGATGGGCGTGCCGATGACGCCGGAGGTGGTGTAGAACAGCTTGTAGATGATGGTTTTCAGCGCGTCATACAGGGTGGCACCGTTCACCGCGCCGGCGTAGCTCAGCTGGTTGATGAACGCGTACACGATCAGCACGCCGGCCACGCACAGAATAGGCAGACCCACGCAGCGGCGGCACAGCTCCATCAGGATCAGGATACCCACCACGCCGATGATGACGTGGACCGTCTCGATACGGGTGGACAGGCGCACCAGCGTCATGGCGTTCAGCGCGAAGTAGAAGAAGCAGGCCGCGCCCACCACCATCAGCACGATATCGTACCAGGGCAGGTAGTTGACCCTGACGTGGTGCTTGCTGGCGGGGTAGGTCAGGAAGCCGATGATAATGATGCAGCCCACGAACATGGTGAGCCGGATCTCGGGCATGGCCTTGGAAAACAGGGTCATGCCGATGCAGAACAGACCGAACGCGGCCATGAGGATGCGGATGATCAGCTGGGGCGTACCCTCCCACAGGCGGGTGGCGGATTCACGGTCATATTTACGCATGACCGCGTCCAGATCCGGGGCCTCGTCCGCGGCGGTATTGACGCCGTCGGCCGGGCCGGTATCCGGTTTTTTCTTGTCGATGCTCATAGTCGTTTCTCTCCCTGAAGATTACAGAATAGCGCGAGGACTACGGCGGGAAACCCCGCCGTAGCCTCGAAAAGCGTCAGTTTTCTGCTAAGGATTTAGTTGCCGAAGTACACGTCCTTGGCGATGACGGTCTCGGTGTAATAGTCGGAGGTCTCCAGCAGCTTGGCGATGTGCTCGCTGTCCAGGCTGACCAGGTAGGTATCCTTGGTGGTGGCCAGGTCGGTCACAGCGGTGGTGGGGGCACCGGCCACGATGAAGGCGGCGTCGATCTGGCCGTTCTTCAGGGCGTCGGCGCTGTCGCTGAAGGACTGGTAGGTGGGCTTGATGTCGTCCTCGGTCAGCCCGTAAGCACCCAGGACGTCAATGGCGTTGAAGTACACGCCGGAGCCGGGAGCGCCGATGGACACGGACTTGCCGGCCAGGTCAGCCACGGTCTTGATGCTGGCGTTGGTGGTGACGATCTGCACCTGCTCCATGTACAGGGCGGCCACAGTGGAGAAGCCCTCGACCTTGCTCTCGAACAGGTTGGTGCCGTTGTAGGCGTAGGCCATCACGTCGGACTGGCAGAACGCGAAGTCAGCGGTGCCGTCCACCAACTCCTGCACGTTGGCCTGAGAGCCGTTGCCCACCAGACCCACGACGTTGACGCCGGCGTTGTTGGTGGCGTGCTGGGCGATGACGGAGCCGAAGGCGTAGTAGGTGCCGGACTCGCCGCCGGTGACGAAGCGCAGGTTGCGGGAGTCGGTGTTGCCGGCGCCGTCCTTGACGGAGGCGACCTCAAAGCCCTTCTCGGAGAAGTACTTGGCAGCGCCGGGGTGATAGGGCACGGAGGTGATGGAAGCGCCGTACTCCAGACTCAGCTCGCCGTACTTGGCGTGGCTGGTGGTCAGGGACGCGGCGTTGTCGAAGATGTCCGCCACGAACTTGTACACGTCGTCGCTGGACACGTCGTCGCGAGCCAGGATCACCGCGCCCACGGCCACGGTGGTGGTGTCGGTATGCTCAGCGGTCACATCGCCGCCGTCGTCCTTCTTGTCGCCGCAGGCGACCAGGCTCAGCGCCATGACCAGCGCCAGAACCAGTGCAAAAAACTTTTTCATGTTCTTTCTCCTTATTGATAGATAAATTGTTTTCCTCTTCCTGAAAAACAGCTTTTTCCGCCGGCCGGTCGGGCACGGCGGTGTTCAACGGTGCCATTATATCGCAGGCGTAAACTTTTTGCAATATCTAAATGCGGAAAATTTCATTTTCCTGCGGAACGATTTTCCCGTCCGTGCGGACATTCCGCTTTTCTTAGTCGGCATTTCTTTCGGCAAATCCGTAATTTTGTCTGTATCATGGTACTTTTTAGCGGTAGTCTATTCATAATGCTAAATTGTTTTATGCAGGAACGCCCCGCAAGAAGTGCATTTTCTGCTGGGCAATCCTGCAAAATAACAGAGGCGGGGCAAAGCCCCGCCTCTCAGCTTTCTGTCACATTCAACAGCTGCGCCGCAGCAGTTCGCATACCAGTTCATAGGTGCGCTCCGTGGAGGGCACGCTTAGCCGCTCCCGCACGGAGTGTACATCGTGCAGCTCCGGCCCCATGGACACCGCGTCCAGACCGGGGATCTTCTCCATCAGCAATCCGCACTCCAGACCGCCGTGGGTGGCCTCCACCACGCCGTCCTTACCGGTAAGATCCTTATACGCCGCCAGCAGCGTATCCCGGAACTGCGACTCCCTCTTGTACTGCCAGCCGGGGTACACGCCCCGCTCTGCCACAGTGCCGCCCGCCAGCGCCGCCACAGCCCGCACGCGCTGCGCCAGCATCAGCTTCCGGGACGCGATGGACGACCGGATGGAGAACGCGATGTGCAGTCCGTCGCCGTCCAGCTTCACCACGCCCATATTCAGGGATGTCTGCACCAGACCGGGGAAATCCGTGTCCATAGCCTCCACGCCATGCGGCATGGCCGTCAGCGCCTGCACCAGCGTCACGGTGCGTTCTGCGGACACGGCTTTTGCCGTCTCCGCCGCCGCGCAGGTCAGCGTCACATCAGGGTCGGTGACGGCGTACTCGTTTTTCAACGCCGCGTCAAACTCCCGGATGAACGCCGTGAACGCCGCGCCGCTGCCGGTGGGCAGCGCCACCGCCGCATCGCAGCGGGAGCAGATCACGTTGTCGAACTGCCCGCCGGAGAAGGCTGCCAGCCGCAGGCCGGGGAACTTCTCCAGCGCTGTGGCCAACACCCGTCCCATGAGGCGGTTGCCGCTGCCCCGGCCCAGATGGATGTCCGCACCGGAGTGACCGCCCCGCAAGCCGGCCACGGTGATGCCGAAGCCCTCCATGCCCGCCGCATCGGTCAGCGCTGCGGGCAGCAGGCAATCGGAGCGCATGCCGCCTGCGCAGGACACGGTGAACACTCCCTCCAGCTCGGAGTCCAAATTCAGCAGCTTTTTGCCCTTCAGGTCAGAGCAGTCCAGCGCAAAGGCGCCGTCCATGCCCACCTCCTCGTCCACGGTGAACACCGCCTCGATGGGCGGATGTACCAGCGTATCATCCGACAGGATCGCCAGGATCATGGCCACGGCAATGCAGTTGTCGCCGCCCAGCGATGTCTTGTCCGCCCAGATCCACTCACCGTCGGTCATCAGGTCAAGTCCCTCGCGGGTCATGTCCTTGGTGCAGTCGTCGGTCTTGGCGCACACCATGTCGATGTGTCCCTGCAGGATGATCGGCTCGGCGCTCTCATGGCCGGGAGATGCCGGCTTCCAGATCACCACGTTGTTGCACGGCTCCTGCCGGTACTTCAGTCCCAGTTCCTTGGCAAAGTCCACGCACAGATCGCTGATGATCTTCGTGTTGCCGCTGCCGTGGGGCACCGAGCACAGCTTTTCAAAATATGCGAACACCTTTTCTGGCTTCAAGCCTTTCAAAACAGCCATTTTGATACTCCTTTCCCATGCGGCCGCGGTCTCCGCGCCGCCCATTCAGTATAGCATATCCGCCTGCCGAGCGCAAGCAAGTCCCTATGTGCCCACAGCCCATGCTTTCGCATGGGCTGTGTATGCAGCACACATTATCAGAAGTCGCCCAGGCCCATATCGTCCTCGGTGTTGGGCGCTTCCTCGTCGTCCTCCTCGGTGGGAGGCGCGGGGATGAATTCCTCCAGATAGGCCTCCTCCGGCAGACCAGCCATATACGCCGGCAGGTTGATGATGATGCCGTCGATGTTATGGGGCAGTGTCATTTGGTATGTTTCCGTTGTCTCGCTGCCGCCCTTCTGCTGCATGACCTCCACGGTCAGCTCCAGCTTGTCGCCGATGACGGTGGTCAAGCAGCGCTCCTTTTCGTACAGCTTGGAGATCTGCTCGCCGTTCACATACACAGTGATCTTATAGGGCGCCTCCACAGACTGGCCGCCCTTGTCCACTGCGCGGTTGTCGAAATAGACGGTGTGGCCGCGTCCGATGCGCAGCATCAGCACGGCGACGAGCACCAGCACCAGGATAAAGGCGATACGGATGAGCCACGAACGTTTCGTCGTTTTCATGCGGTTCTCCCCTCCTCCTCGGCCTTCTGCTCAATGGCCAGCTGCTGACCCAGCGTGCGGTTCTCCTTGCGCTTCTTGGCCTCGTACATGACCAGTGCCACGGTGATAACGGCGTAGGACACGAACACGCGGAAGTACTCGCCGATCATGGAGTCGCCGGTGATCTTGGTTCCGGCGGCCGGCGCCACGATGAACATGGTATGGAACAGGAGCACACCCAGGAACACGTTGCCGATGGACGCCTTTTCCACGGAGGCGCCGCCCACCAGCAGCGCGGCGATGCAGAACATGCCGACGTTGGTATGCGCCGTATAGGTGGGGAAGTTGCCCATGTTTTGCAGATAGATGATCATGCCGAAGCCCGCGAACACGGTGGACATGACGATGGAGATCAGGCGGGTGCGGTCCACGTTGATACCGGCGTCCCGCGCCACATTCATGTCCTGGCCCACCGCGCGCATGTCCTGTCCCAGCTTCGTGCGGCGGAACCACACGATGAACAGGCAGGCCAATGCGATGATGATCAGCGTCAGCACGGGGATCTTCACGCCGCCCACGTAGATGGCCAGCGCATTATCGACGCTCTGCCGCATCTGCAGAAGGCTGACTGTGTTGCGGATACCAAAGCCGCGGGGCAGCTTCAGTGTGTTGTGGAGGATGGGGATGATGGGCCCCATCATATACAGCACCACCAGCTGGTACACACCGGTCATACAGTAGGCGATAAAGTAGCTGGTGACCATCTCGCGGCCCTTGGCGCGGTTCAGGATGCTGCCGCACATAAGACCCAGCAGAATGGACAGGGGGATGGACAGGATGGCCGCCAGCACCAGACCGGGGATACCCCAGATCTGCCAGTCCGCCACCAGAATCAGCGCGATCTCGCCGGCCATAGCGCCCAGCGTCATGGCAAAGTTCAGACCCATACCGGCCATAATGGGGATCAGCAGGCTTAGGATCAAAAAGGCGTTGCGCCCCAGACGGGTCATAGCCTCGTTAAGTATGTAGCTCACCGGCAGGCCGGACACGGGAATGAGCACGGCGCAGATGATGATAAACAGGACGGGCACTGAGTTTTTGCCCAGGAATTGCTTTACGTCGAATCTCTTACCCTTCATGTCAGCGCCCCCTTTCCGTCTTTCTGGTCAGGGCATAGAGGATCATGCCGTTGGATACCACGATACGGATGACCTCGCTCATATCCATCTGGAAGGCGGCGCTCATCACGGTGGGGGTCATGGTCACCACGCCCTGATACAGGATCGTACCGATAATCACATTGCCGATGGATGCCTTATTCACCGATGCGCCGCCGATAAGGATGGCGGCCACGGCGGGCATGGCCATCCAGAAGGGGCCGTTGTACAGCTGTATGAAGCCGAAGCCCTGCTCATACACCAGAATACCCACAGCACCCAGCCAGGTGGACATGATCACGGAGATAAGCCGCATCTTGTCCACGTTGATGCCCGCTGCGCGGGCAAAGGCGGGGTTGGAGCCCACAGCGGTCATGGCGGTGCCGGTCTTGGTGTGCAGGAACGCCCACATCAGCACGGCCAGCAGCACGAAGAACAGCAGCGTACCGGTGGGGATCACCAGATTGATGCCGATGCTGTTCAGGTCGATGGTCAGAATGTTGGCCAGCGCCTTGTCATAATAGCCCTCCAGCGAGATGACGGTACGCAGACCGCTGGCGGAGAAGCCCCACACCATGGTGGGATGCTTGTACGGCAGCAGCAGCCACATCATGCACATGAAGGACACGGACGAGAAGCCCACATAGGTGGCGATCATCATCTCGCCGCCCTTGATCTTGTTCAGCAGCCAGCCGTAGCCGCCGCCGAACAGCAGGGCAAAGGGCGTGGCGATGAGGATGGCCATAAGGAAGCTGGCAAAGCCGGTGTAGCCCAGCTCGATGGACAGCGTGGCACCCAGCAGTCCGGACACGATACCCAGCGGCAGGCCGAAGTTCAGGCCGCAGCCGGAGTGTACCATGGGCACCATGGCCAGCACCATCACGGCGTTCCAACTGAAACGGGTGATGATATTGGTGATCTGTGTGGGGAAATCCAGCCCCACGCAGGGCGCGGCGATGAGCAGCAGCAGCAGGAAGCACGCGATGATCAGACGCGGCAGGCCGAAGCTGTCCACCAACTCTCTGAATTTTGACTTGTTTCCAAGTGTGGTCGTATTGCCCATTTCTTCCTCCTTACTTCACCTGACTGACCATGAGCATACCGAACTCCTCGGAGGAATGGTCAGCAGGCAGGATACCGGCGACCCTGCCGCCGGAGACGATGGCGATGCGGTCGCAGATCTGGCGCAGCTCCTCCAGCTCGGAGGAGATCATCACCACCGTGACGCCGGATTCGCGGTTAAATTTCTTCAGCGCCTCCAGTACCAGCGCCTTGGCGCCCACGTCGATACCGCGGGTAGGCTCGGACACGAAGAGGAAGCGGGGCTCCAGCGCGAACGCCTTGGCCAGACACACCTTCTGCTGGTTGCCGCCGGACAGCTCTCTGGCCTTCTGGGCGGAGCCGGTACACTTGATCTGCAATTCATCGATATACCGGTTCGTCACCGTGTGGATGGCCTTTTCGTCACGCCATGTGAAGAAACCCATTCTCTTCAGGAACTTGTTCTGCACCTGCATGGCGGGGAACGCCACGTTCCACTCCAGTGACTCATCCAGCAGCAGACCCACGCCGCGCCGATCCTCGGACACGAAGGCCAGCTGGGAGTCCAGACACTTCCGGGGGCTGTTCAGCGCGATAGGCTTGCCGTCGAATTCCACGGCGCCGCCCGCCTCGTACAGGCCCATAACGCCGTTGGGAATACCCAGCTTGCCCTGGCCGGCCAGACCGCCGATGCCCAGGATCTCGCCCTCCTTCACGTCCAGATCCACGTTGCGGACGATCTCGCCGGGCATATCCACCCACAGCTTGCGGATGGACATAATGGTGCGGGCATCGGAGTGGTCGCGGATGTCGTGGGCAGCGCCGCCGGCAGCCACCTCGCGCCCCACCATGTAGTGGGTGATGTCGCGGACGTCCGTCTCGCGGGCGGCCACGTCCTTGACAACGTAGCCATCCCGCATGATGACCACCTTATCGCACACCGACAGGATCTCCTGCAGGCGGTGGGTGATGAAGATCACGGCGATGCCCCGGGAGGCCATGCCGCGGATGGAATCCAGCAGGGCCTGTGCCTCCTGCTCGGTGAGCACGGCGGTGGGCTCGTCCAGGATCAGCAGCTTCAGGTTCTCCTTGCTCAGCTCGCGGGCGATCTCCGTAAACTGCTTGTGCCCCACGGGCATGCTGCTGATGACCATCTTCTGGTCGATAGCCACGCCCATCTTCTCAATGGCTTTTGCGGCGCGGTTATCCATTTCCTTATAGTCGAGAGTGTCCAGGCGCGGGCCGAACACTTCTGAAATGACGCTTTTTTTCTTGGGCTCGCGGTTGAGGAGGATGTTCTCCGTGGCAGTAAAGCCGGGGATCAGCGAGAACTCCTGATGCACCATGCCGATGCCGGCCTTCAGCGCATCAAAGGGGGTGTTGAACTGCACTTTTTCTCCGTCGATCAGGACATCCCCCTCGTAGCCGCCCGTCTCACGGATCACGTCCATGCCAAACAGTATTTTCATCAAGGTGCTCTTTCCGGCGCCGTTTTCGCCCACCAGACCCAGCACCTGCCCTGCCTCCAGGGTAAAGTTGATGTCTGTGAGCACCTGATTGCCGAAAAAGCCCTTTTTGATATTCCGCATCTCAAGCAGCGGAGCATTGTTCTTTTCCATATTCATCCCTACCTATAGCAGCGGGGAGGGAGGATGCCCTCCCTCCCCGCTTTAATGGTTGCTTCAAAAGCCTGTCGTCAGCTGATGGTGAAGTACTTTTCCGGGATCTCCACGGTAGCGTTGCCCATGAAGTGGCCGGGATCGCCCATGATATAGGTATCCTGATAGATCAGGAACACGTTTTCAGACTTCGCGCCGGTGGTGGCGTTGGTGTAGCTGGCGCCGTTCCAGGCCGCCTTGGGAGAGTAGACCTGCAGAGCGGCAGCTACATCGTCCATGTCCTTCAGCTCGCTCTTGCCGTCCAGCACGTTCTTGGCGTGCAGAGCAAGACCGGCGGACAGGGTGTAGCCGTAGGAGTAAGCCCAGGTACCGAAGTGATCGGCGCCGCCCTTCTCAACGATGGCGGACTCGACCTTAGTCAGGATCTTCTCGAAATCACCGGCTTCCTCGGTCAGATCCAGACCCAGAGCACCGGGATAGCCCATCAGGGGGGAGGGCAGGTCGGCCTCGATGAAGTAGCCGCCGCACTCCAGCAGGCGCTTCAGCAGAGGCTCGGTGTGCGCATCGTTGGTGCAGAAGTAGGCAGCGTTCTGGCCGTACTTCTCGACCCAAGCGGGCACCTGCTCCAGAATGTAGGCCTGAGCGCCGGAAACGCCGACGTCAGAGGTAGGATCGGGAGCCGTCTCCAGGACGAACTTCATGCCGAACTCCTCGCAGGCGGCCTTCATGATGGCCACGCGGCGGCTCATGGTCTCGTAGGACATGTGGCGGGGGAAGGAGATATGTACGAAGGTGTCGCAGCCCAGCTCGTGCGCGGTGCGGATGATCAGGTAGCCGCGGGAGACGAAGTCATTGTTGGTGACCAGGTCGGCAGCGGAGCCGATCTCGGGCAGATCCTCGTGTGACTCACCTGCGATGCAGATGATGTCGGGGCGAGTCTCTTTGATCTTGCGGAAAGCCTCGGTGGTGCCGGGGACAGCCTGATTGACAATGATGGCCTTCATCAGGGGGTCGGCGGACAGGTTCACGATGGACTGGATGGTGGTCTCAGTCTCCTCGGTGAAGTTGTCGGGATAGATGGCCAGCTGGACCATATCCACGCCATACTCCTTCTGGAAGGCCTCGGCGCCGCGGCGATCATCCTCGGACTGAGAGACGGAGCCAGTCACGATGCCGATCTTGTAGGGCACGGTGTCGGTGTTATCATCGGTCTCGCCCTTCTTTTCGCCGCAGGCGACCAGGGAGAACGCCATGATGAGAGCCAGCAGCAGAGAAACTACTTTTTTCATGTTTACCTCCTAATTCCTTTACCATAGTTTGTTGTTTCCTCCGCCAGAAGGAAACAGCGAACAGGGCGCGCCCCATTCACTTCTATGCATTCGGGTGCTGCGCACCCATTTGATTTTACCAGATAAGTTCACACTCTGTCAACATATTTGTGTCTCTGAATGGTGTCCAATCGTGCATCTCCTTGTTTTTCATCCACACACTTTCCCAATTTTTGGCGCATTTGTATCATTTTCATGCGGTTTTCTGTCAGAAGCCTGCTGTTTTGCTGCAATAAACTTTTCTTTTGGCGAAATCTGTTTTTTGTCTGACTGCAGCAAAAGAGACAGGCTTCCGCCTGTCTCTCTCGCTTACCTTATGACTTATGGCACTTGTCAGATCTTCTGCTTCTCATCCACGATCTGGCGCAGCTTGGCGGAGAAATCCTCCAGCGTCATGGCGCCCAGGTCCTCGCCCTTGCGGGTACGGACGGAGACGGTGCCGTTCTCCATGTCGCGGTCGCCAACCACCAGCATGAAGGGGATCTTCTCCAGGGTAGCCTCGCGGATCTTCTTGCCGATCTTCTCGTTGCGGCTGTCCACCTCCACGCGGAAGCCCTGCTTGCGCAGCTCCGCGGCCTGCTGCACGCAGTAGTCGGCAGCGCGGTCAGTAATAGGCAGGAAGCGTACCTGCTCGGGCATCATCCAGGTGGGCAGCGCGCCGGCGTACTCCTCGATCAGGTAGGCCAGCGTCCGCTCATAGCAGCCCAGAGACGTGCGGTGGATGATATAGGGCAGGGCCTTGCTGCCGTTCTCATCGATATAGTACATGCCGAAGCGCTCCGCCAGCAGCATATCGATCTGGATGGTGACAAGGGTATCCTCCTTGCCGTACACATTCTTGTACTGGATGTCCAGCTTGGGGCCGTAGAACGCGGCCTCGTCAATGCCCACGGTGTAGTTCACGTTCAGATCCTTCAGGATGCGCTCCATGGCGGCCTGGGCGTGGTCCCACTGCTCCGCCGTGCCCTCGTACTTGTTGTTGGGGTTGGCGGGGTCCCACTGGGAGAAGCGGAACGTGCACTTTTCCAACAGGCCCACGGTGCCCAGGCAGTACTTGGCCAGATCCAGGCACTGCTTGAACTCCTCCTCCAGCTGGTCGGGGCGCAGCACCAGATGTCCCTCGGAGATGGTGAACTGGCGGACGCGGATCAGGCCGTGCATCTCACCGGAGTCCTCGTTGCGGAACAGGGTGGATGTCTCGCCCAGACGCATGGGCAGGTCGCGGTAGCTGCGGCCGCGGTTCAGGAACACCTGATACTGGAACGGGCAGGTCATGGGACGCAGGGCAAAGCACTCCTTCGTCTCATCGGCGGGATCGCCCATGACGAACATGCCGTCCAGATAATGATCCCAGTGACCGGAGATCTTGTACAGCTCACGCTTGGCCATCAGGGGCGTCTTGGTCAGCAGATAGCCACGCTGCTGCTCAGTGTCCTCCACCCAGCGCTGCAGCAGCTGGATAACGCGGGCACCCTTGGGCAGCAGGATGGGCAAGCCCTGGCCAATGCAGTCCACAGTGGTGAAATATTCCAGCTCGCGTCCCAGCTTATTGTGGTCGCGCTTCACGGCCTCCTCCCGCTCCTTCAGATAGGCATCCAGCTCGTCCTTGCTGGGGAAGGCCACGCCGTAGATACGCTGCAGGGTCTGGCGGTTGGAGTCGCCGCGCCAGTAAGCGGCGTTGCAGGCGGTCAGCTTGATGCCGTTGCCCTTGATGCGGCCGGTGGAGTCCACATGGGGACCGGCGCACAGGTCCACGAACTCGCCCTGCTTGTAGAAGGAGATGTGGGCGTCCTCGGGCAGATCGTTGATCAGCTCCACCTTGTAGGGCTCTTCCTTTTCCTCCATGTACTTGACGGCCTCGGCGCGGGGCAGCTCGAAGCGCTCCAGCTTCAGCTTCTCTTTACAGATCTTACGCATTTCAGCCTCGATCTCGCCCAGGTCGTCCTGGGTGAAGGCGAAGGGCGCGTCCAGATCGTAATAAAAGCCGTTGTCGATGCTGGGGCCGATGGCCAGCTTCACCTCCGGGTGCAGGCGCTTGACAGCCTGGGCCAGGATGTGGGAGCAGGTGTGCCAGTAGGTCTTGCGGTACTGTTCGTTTTCAAACGTAAATTCCTTGTTGACTTCGCTCATAGTCTGTTCCTCCTTGTGATCGGGGCTGGATAAATAAAAATCCCCACCCCTGAATGGTATCAGGGGTGAGGTAATAGGCATTACTCCACGGTTCCACCCTGCTTACGGCCTGCGCAGCATTTTTACTGTCCGCTGCGGATGGCGGGATATCTTTCGTCGAGACAAGGCGCAGGAGCGCAGGAATACGGTCTGTATTTCAAGCTTCTGCAACGCAGTATCGGCGGAAGAGATCCGGCATACGCCGTCGCTTTCGATCGCTGTAACGGGCGATACCCGTCCTGCTCGTCGCAGGCGGCTCGGAAGTGGTACGGGCCGTGTCCTTGGCGGGGTGCTTTCAGCCGGGGGCGCCCCTCTCTTTGGCCGCGGAAAAACAGCTTCTTCTTCGTCACTGCCTTTTTGATGGCAATAAGTATAAACCGTTCGGCGCGGTTTGTCAACGGGTGCTTTCACGGGGGAAGGGCAAAATCAGCCGCGTGAAGCAAAAAGAGACATCCGAAAGGATGTCTCTTTTTGCTGGCGCGGAAGGAGGGATTTGAACCCTCGCGCCGCTTTTGACGGCCTACTCCCTTAGCAGGGGAGCCCCTTCGGCCACTTGGGTACTTCCGCATACATATTTATTTTCTGGCGGAGAGAGTGGGATTCGAACCCACGGATGCTTTCACATCGCCGGTTTTCAAGACCGGTGCTTTCGACCACTCAGCCATCTCTCCGTGCGTAAAAGCGTCTCTCGTGCCAAACGCGAGTATTATATTACCATGCGCCGACGCCTTTGTCAACAAAAAGCCTCGGAAGAAATTTGAAAAAAATTCAAAATAGGACTTGCAAACCGCCGAAAACTGTGGTATTCTAAGTGGGCTGTTTGAGGCACAACAGAATATCCGGGTGTGGCGAAGTTTGGTATCGCGCTTGAATGGGGTTCAAGAGGCCTCGAGTTCGAATCTCGACACTCGGACCATGTCGGAGCAGGTTTGTATGCTTGCTCCGACTTATTTTTTACATAGCGGAGAGGGAGATGGTGTTGTCATCTCCCTCTTTTTTGTCCGGCGCAGGACGCGAAAAAGCGCGGCAGCTGCCGCGCTTTTTCCTCTTCCTCCCTGCTCGGTCCTTCCTGAAAGAAGGTCCCCCTCGCTGTTAAGTGAATTTAGTATACCATGAATACGCCCGTTTGTCCATCCTTTTTGCGCGCCGCATCCAGCATTTGCCACTGTTTTTCATGCATATCGCGCTGTCGGGCGGCAAAACTACCGTTGCGATACCCAACAAGGGCATTTGCCCCACAACATGAAAGGAGAACACAACTATGTCTACCAAGAACAGCAACAAGCTGAATGTCCCCGAGGCCAAGGCCGCTATGGATCAGTTCAAGATGGAGGCCGCCTCTGAGGTCGGCGTGAACCTGAAGAACGGTTACAACGGTCACCTGACCAGCCGCGAGGCCGGCTCTGTGGGCGGCCAGATGGTCAAGAAGATGATCGAGTCCTACGAGAAGAACCTGTAAACGGTCCTTCCGACAAGAAAAAAGAACCGCCCTCGGGCGGTTCTTTTTCTGCTTACAGCGCCACCGTCGTGCCGCCGGTCTGCTCCACGCGGTAGCCGCCGGGGTTGCGTACATCCGTCCCGTTGCCGTGGAAGCGGCAGCCCTGCAGTTCAATATAGCCATCCGGCGGCATACACAGCAGCTCCAACGCCGTACCGTTCTGCACGAAGGTCATCTTGTCCGCAAAGTAGGTATAGCTGCTGCTGTACGCGGAGTTGTAGCGTATGCCCACGCCGCAGTCCGCCACATGGCTGCCCCGCAGATACAGCCAGCCGCCGGTGACAGCCTCGCCGCCCACGGCCCAGCCGGTGACGCGGCAGTTCTCCAGATAGGTGGGCGCTCTGGCGGTCACGCCGGTTCCGCTCCCATCCCCCTCAAAGCTGACCTCCGAAAAGCGGACGTAGGCGTGGCACCGCTCCGTGTCGCTCAGGGGCATCACCGTCACCGGCGCGGCGAAGGCGGTGCCGCTGCCCTTCAGTGTGACCGCGCAGCCCACCGACACCGGCGCGTCATAGGTCACGTCCGGCAGCTCCACCGTGATGGACGTGTCCGCGTCGTACTCCTCCGCCAGCCGATCCAGCAGTGCCTGCAGCTCCTGCGCCGTTTCCAGCGGCGTGTCTGCCGTTGAATAGGTCCGAACCTCCTGCGGCAGCAGCTCGATGGTCTGGGTCAGGGTCAGCACGTCGCCGTTTTTCATCCGCAGAGTCCAGACGATCTCGTTGTGGGTACAGGTGTTGTCGCCCCACAGACGGCGGTACAGCAGGGCGGGCGTATCCGCCGTCTCCAGCTCCGCCTCCCGCAGGCTCACACGGCCCACGCCCTCCGGCGCGCTGACGGTCACGTCCCAGCTGTCCAGCAGCGGTGCAAAGTCCTCCGGGCAGTCCTCCTGTGTGGTCGCATCCTGCACCATGACGGTGGCGGGGAAGTCATTACCGCCCCCATCGGGGATCAGCCTGCAACAGTAGCCCACCGGCGTGGTGGGGTCATAGAGGTTCGGCGTCATGGCGGTGAACACATGGTACTCCCGCCCGTCCCCGGCGGTATAGTAGGTCTGGCAGGCCGCCAGATAGGGGTCCGGGGCCGGATCGGTCGCAGCGGCCGGATCGGCTGCGCTGTTCGGGCGCTGCGGCTCCGTTTCGGCGGCCGGCCACAGCCAGACCGCCAAGGCAACCAGCGCCGCGGCAAGGCACGCCGCCAGCAGGCGCAGGCGGCAGTACGGGCCGATAAACAGCGGGAACAGGCAGAGAAAAGTGGCAATCGAACACGGCGCACTTTTGACCGGGGAGGTAGGTAAAAAAGTAGATTTTCCTATAGGTTTATGATATGCTGTTCTAAAAAATAAATGGTGAACCGAAATATCATATAAAAGTAGTGGAGAAAAATGATGGATTTGTTGTGGAGGTATATGAAATGAAAAAGATTCTCGTATTATCACTTTGCTTTGTACTTGCACTATGGATGGCAGGTTGCGTCCAGAATAAAAATATCAATTTTTGGGATGTCACGATGAAAGTTGTAGAGGGAAGTGTAACTCCTTCAGGTTTGACAGTTCGCATTTCAAATAACACAGGAATTGATATCAATGGTGGGATCAATTACGATTTTTCTATTGAAAAAAAGGAAGATGATAAATGGTCACCAGTAAAAGAGATCGGCGATAGAACTACTGACACCGAAACATATATTTTTCAAGGAGAAAGAGATTTGAATATCAATTGGTCTGAAATATATGGTTCGCTTTCGGCGGGAGAATACAGAGTCGTTAAGTTCTTTTATCCATCGACAGAAGATGGCTCTTATGGTACAGACGATGGTTTTTACCTATTCGCTGAGTTCAGTATCGAGTAACAAATACGAATTTTATCGGGGAGCAGCAACCTCTGTCGGGGCTGTCAATGGTCGAGATGAACGGCGCACAAGTGCGCCGCCATTGACCGCCCCGCCCGGTCTTGCCCTGCGGTTATCAAGGCGGGCAAGCCCTAGGGGTGCTTGCCCGCCTCCTTTAATTTTGGGCGGAGGTCAGTAGCCGAAATTGGCCTCAAATTGAGGCCAATTTTGGCAGGGGCTTGCAAAGCCTAGATCCCTTGCAATCGCAGGCTTTCTGTGATACTATTTTGATACTAAGAAAACGAGGTGTCCTAAATAGCAGGTGAAATATTAACATATTTGCGAAAGTTTTTCTTGTGAAATCACTTCAAATACACCCACATATATTTGAATTTGCCGAGCAGCAATAATCTGGACCGCTTTCTGTCGGAGAACAATGAAAATTTCCGGGACACGCCGCTACAGCTGACGCTGCAGCGGCTCTATACCACCACCGGTCTCTCCAAGGCCGCGCTGGCCAAGCAGTCCGGTATCAGCGAGGTATATCTGCACCAGCTGTTCTCCGGCTGCCGCTTCCCCTCCCGCAACCGCCTGCTGTGCGTATGCTTCGGCCTGGGCGCATCGGTGGAGGACGCCCAGGGCCTGCTGCGGCAGGCGCGGCACGCGCCGCTGTACACCCGTGACCGGCGGGACGCCATCATTCTCTATGGTCTGAGCCACAGCATGACCTTGTTCCAGATCAACGACAAGCTGTTCACCGAAAAGCTGGATACCTTATGCTGACACCGACAGGGGAAACCGGGGAGAAAGCAAGAGGAGCGCCCATGTGGGCGCTCCTCTTGCTTTTCAGTCCGGCAGGCGGCCCTCCGCCAGCAGCCAGGCGCCGGCGGCCAGCAGCAGCGCCTCCGGCGGAAGCCGCCCCCAGCGCAGGGGCAGGGGGATATCCTGCGGCTCGATGGCCGCGCCGTTCACCGCCGTCAGCCGCCGCTGCACGCACAGCACCGGGCGGGGCGTCAGGCCGGACAGCGTCAGGCTGCATCGGGGCGACAGGCCGCAGCCCACCACCTGCTGCGCCCGCAGAGGCGCGGCGGTGTTCTCCTGGAGCAGCAGCACCGTGCGGCACAGCGGCGCGCGGCCCAACACCGCCAGCCGCGCCGTGCCGGGCCGGTCCAGCACCAACAGCTCCCAGCACCGGCGCAGCAGCACCGCCTCGTCCACCGGCGGTACGGACGGCGGCAGCCAGCGCCCCAGTCCGCCGCGAAAAAATGCCATATCGACCATGTACGTCTCACCTCCCGCGTAGTCTGCCGCGCTTTGCGCCGTCTTATGCCCCGGTGGAAATTTCCCCTGTCCTTTTCGCGCCGGATGTGCTATACTGTCAGGTAGCTTGTTTCAGGAGGTGCCCCCATGCCATTCCGCGCGCATTTACATACCGTCAACCGTCACCGGCGCCTGGTGCGGCACTATTGCTTCAAGCTGGGTCTGGTGTGGCAGGGTCTGACCCACGACCTGAGCAAATACAGCCCCACGGAGTTTTGGCGGGGCGTAAAATACTACCAGGGCTGGCGCAGCCCCAACGACCAGGAGCGCCTGGAAAACGGCGTGAGTCTGGCGTGGCTGCACCACAAGGGGCGCAACCGCCACCACTTTGAGTACTGGATCGACTACTGCCGCCGGGAGGATGGGACCATCTATATCGGCGGATGCAAAATGCCGAAAAAGTATGTGGCGGAGATGTTCTGCGACCGGATCGCCGCCTGCCGGGTCTATCAGGGCGACGCATATACGGACGCTTCCCCCTACGACTACTACCAGCGGAGCAAGGACCTGCGGCGGACGGATGCCAGCCGCTTCATGCATCCGGAGACGGCGGCACTGCTGGATCGCTGGCTGCTGCTGCTGAAGGAGCGGGGGGAGAAGGCGGCCTTTGCCGCTATTCGCGCCGAATTGGCGGACAGCGCCTACTGACGGCGGAGCGCAGGCGCTTTGTTAAGAAGAAAACAATAGATTTTTGAACATTTCCCTTGCTTTCCATCACTGTTTGTTTTACAATGTTTTGGTACATTTTTATGTGAGGTTGTCAACAACATGGCCCATCCCTATAAAACGCGGGAAGGCGGCGCCACCGTGACGGTGTTCGTACCCTACGACTGCCAGAACAACTGCCCCTTCTGCATCAACAAAAAAGAATACGCGGACTGCTCCGGCTTCAGTCTGGAGAAGATACTGGCAAGCATCCGGGTAATGGACGGCATCACGCCCCGGTGTGATTTTGTGTTTACCGGCGGCGAGCCGCTGGCCGACCTGAACGCACTGCAGCAGATGCTGGACGCCATCCCCGCCACCCACAAGATCTATATCAACACCACCTTCCCCGCCCAGGCCCACACCTCCTTCGAGGAAATGCTGGCCTTCACGGAGAGGAACAAGGACAAGATCACCTGCATGAACATCTCCCGCCACCTGCAGCACTATGTGGAGGAAAGCCCCGACGAGGTGCTGGGAAAGATCGCCTGCCCCACGCGCATCAACTGCGTGCTGTACAAGAACTATCCGGCGGCGAAGCTGGTGGACTATGTGGAGCGCTTCCTGCCCTATCGTATCCCCATCCAGTTCCGGTATGATTATACCGAGACGACACCGGAGAACCTGTACGAAGAGGAACACGACAAGATATTGCAGGACCTGAAGCGCCTGTTCACCTACAAGGGGCTGGACGGCTGCCGGATGCGCAACGGCTTCCACTTCGAATACAAGGGCCTGCACATGACGTACCACAAGACACTGCCCTACTCCACCATCGAGGAAAAGGGACCGGACGGCGTGACCTACGACATTCTGTACGACATCCTCATCAAGCAGAACGGCGAGATACACAGCGACTGGACGGGCGTGAAGATGGACGTGGACGCCTACCGCAGGGTGGTGTTCGAGCCCTACGACCTGAAGGTGCTGAACGGGACCATCGACTTTTGAAAAAGAGACCGCTTTGCGGTCTCTTTTTTTCGGAACCCGCGGCGGGGTCGCTCCGTCATAGGTAGTGAAAGCCTTGGCGGAAAATAAATGGCTTGTTTGTATTTACCCCCTTTTACTTCCGCGCGGTTTGTATTATAATGATGTATTGAGCCGGTATCTCATATACCGGCGGGCAAAACAGTCTTGAGTGAATGATAAGGAGCAATTCTATGAAACGTTTTATGACCCTGCTGCTGGCCATGCTGATGGTCCTGTCCCTGGCCGCCTGCGGCGACAAGTCCTCCGCCACGGTGGATGCCGAGGGGCTGGGCAAGGCGCTGACCGAGCGCGTACAGTTTGACAGCACCATGAGCGCTATCGACGCCGGAGACTATCTGGAGCTGCCCGAGGGCAGCAGCGCTGCCGCCTATATGTCTGACGGCAGCACCATGGAGGAGATCTTTGTGGTGTCCTGCAAGGATAAGACGGACGCATCGGCGGTGAAGATCGCCATGCAGGAGCTGCTGGACAGCCAGATGCAGGAGGCCGGGCGCTACCAGCCCGAGGAGGCCGAGCGCCTGAACAACGCCGTTTTCGCCACTTATGGCACCTGCGTGGTGCTGTGCGTCACCTCTGACACCGACACCGCCAATGCGGTCATCAAGGAGTATGTGGGATGAGTCCGCGGTATGAACGGCGGCAGCGGGGCGGAGGCGGCGCGCTGCTGCTTCTGATCGCCGCCGCGGCGCTGGTGGTGGCGGTGCTGGCCATCTTCACCGATGTATTCAGCGGTAAAAAGGCGCCGGACAAGGATACAGACAGCCCTGCCGTCACCCAGCCCGCGGACGGCGAGCCTGACGGGACCGGCGATGCGGACAACACCGCGAAGGACCCGGAGGGCGATCAAAAGGGTGGTCAAAGCGGGAACGGCGATGGGAACACTGATAAGTCTACCGTGACCACCACGAAGCCGGCAGCCTCCAATGTCATCACCACCGATGCCACGCCCTATCAGTCCGGCGGCGTATACATCGTGGGCAATGCCGGATATGAGATGTACAACTATGTGGGCTCCCTGGCGGAGAAGTACCAGTCCACGGTCAACGCCGTGGCGGACAGCCTCAGCGGCGTCAGCAATGTCTACGCCATGGCGATCCCCCTGTCCAGCAGCATCACCCTGCCGGACAGCCTGCTCAGCGACATACCCGGCAGCGATCAGGCACAGGCTGAAAAGGATATTCTGGCGGGAATGGGGCAGAATATAAAAACGGTGCCCCTGCATGACGCGCTGAACGCCCATCGGACGGAGTACATCTATTTCCGCACCGACCACCATTGGACGGCGCTGGGCGCCTATTACGCCTATGTACAGTTCTGCAATGTCAAGGGCATTACGCCCCACGACCTCAGCGACTATGAGGTGAGCCAGTACACGGGCTTTTTGGGCTCGTTCTACAACGACGGCGGCAAGCCTCAGGCCATGGCGGATGATCCGGATACGGTGAACGCCTATCATCCCGTCAGCAGCACCGCCGCCATGAAGTACGGCAGCAGCGAGAACAGCGAGCTCACCGGCGGCAAGGTGATCTTTGACGAGTCCACCGCAGCGGCCAGCCTGAAATACGGCGCGTTCATCATGGGCGACAACCCCTTCACCGTGATCGAGAACCCCGAGGTCAGCAATGGGCAGAGCTGCATCGTGGTGAAGGAGTCCTTCGGCAACGCCTTTGTACCGTTTCTGGTGGACCACTACCAGACGGTGTATGTGGTGGACTACCGGTATTACGGCGGCAGCGTCAGCGCACTGGCCAAGGCCAAGGGTGTGACGGACGTGCTGTTCGTCAACAACCTGTCCGCCATACGCGGCAGCTATCAGATGGGTAAGCTGGCCGGCGTGAAGTGACATCTGTTTTGAACAGGGCGGGCAAGCCCGCCCTGTTCCTTTTTCTGACTATCCGCAAAGGAGAGCACATCACATGGTATTCAGCAGCACCACATTTTTACTGGCGTTTTTGCCGCTGGTGGCTATTTTATACTATATCTGCCCACGGAAGCTGCGGAACGGGTTGCTGCTTGTCTTCAGTCTGCTGTTTTACGGCTGGGGTGAGCCGAAATACATTCTGATCATGCTGTTCTCCACGGTGTTCGACTACTGCAACGGTCTGGCCATCGGCCATTTCCGGAACAGGGGAAGGGAAAGTGGCGCCAAGGCGGTGCTGGTCATCTCTGTGGTGGGAAACCTGGCGATCCTGGGCTTTTTCAAGTACACGGATTTTGCCATCAGCAACCTGAACGGTCTGCTGGGCACAGCCATCCCGGCGCTGGGACTGCTGCTGCCCATCGGTATCTCCTTCTACACCTTCCAGACCATGAGCTATACCATCGACGTGTACCGGGGGCTGGTGCCGCCCCAGCGGAACATCGTGGACTTCGGCGCGTACGTGACGCTGTTCCCCCAGCTGATCGCGGGGCCTATCGTGCAGTACAAGACGGTGGCCTACGACCTGGAGCACCGGCGGGAGTCGGTGAGCGAGGCCAGCGAGGGTCTGCAGCGGCTGGTGATCGGTCTGGGCAAGAAGGTGCTCATCGCCAACCAGATGGGGGCCATCTGGGAGGACATCGCCGCCATGTCGGACCCCACAGCGGTCACGGCGTGGATCGGCGCCATCGCGTACACGTTCCAGATCTACTTTGACTTCTCCGGCTATTCGGACATGGCCATCGGCCTGGGGCATTTCTTCGGGTTCCACTTCTTGGAGAACTTCAACTACCCCTATGAGTCCCGTTCCGTCACCGAGTTCTGGCGGCGGTGGCACATCAGCCTGTCCACCTGGTTCCGGGAGTATGTCTACATCCCCCTGGGCGGCAACCGCAAGGGCAAGGGTCGGCAGCTCCTGAACATCGCCATCGTCTGGCTGCTGACCGGCCTGTGGCACGGGGCCAACTGGAATTTCGTGCTGTGGGGCGTGTACTACGCCATACTGCTGCTGCTGGAAAAGACATTCCTGCTGAAGTGGCTGGACAAGGCGCCCCGGTTCGTAGGGCACGTGTACACCTGCTTCTGCTTCGTCATGGGCTGGGTGCTGTTCGCCATCACAGACCTCGGCGCGCTGGGGGCCTATGTGGGCCATATGTTCTCCGGAACCTTTGCCGACGGCACCACGGCGTACCTGCTGCGGTGCGGCTGGCTGCTGCTGGTCCTGGCCGTCATCGGCTGTACGAGCCTTCCCAAGCGGCTGTGGGAAAAGCGGGAACAGTCCCTCTCCCCCGCCCTGTCGGACGGACTGCGGACGGTGTGGGTAGTCGTCGTACTGCTGGTGAGCATGGCGTTTCTGGTGGGCGACAGCTACAACCCGTTTTTGTACTTTAGATTTTAAGGAGGCGGCGCCATGAAAAAACGAAGCGGCATCGCGCCGCTGATCGCCATCGGCGGCATACTGCTGGCGCTGTCTGTCGGCAGCTTTTTCCTGACGCCGGACCGGGCATTCTCGGAGAACGAGAACCGCTATTTGCAGCTGACGCCCAGACTCACCTGGGACCGTGTCATGTCCGGCGACTTTATGGAGGACGTGGAGGACTATACCAGCGACCAGATCGTCTTCCGGGACTTCTGGACCGCCGCCCGGTCGGTGCTGCAGCGGGCCGAGGGCAAGGAGGACATCAGCGGCACCTATCTGGGCGCGGACGGGAGGTACTTTGCCAAGGTGACCGACGACAGCTTTGACTGGGTAAGGCTGGAGAAGAACGCCGGGTATATCCGGGATTTCTTTGCCGCCAGCGGTAAGCCCTGCACGGCGCTGATCGTGCCCAGTCCGGCCGGAATTCTGAGGGATATGCTGCCGGAGAACGCGCCGTATTTCAACGAGGACAAGGCCTTCGGCCGGCTGGGTGATATTCTGGGCGGTACGCTGCTGGACAGCCGGGAAACGCTATTGGCGGTGGACGATCCCTACTACCACACGGACCACCACTGGACCACCATGGGCGCGCAGGCGGCCTATACACTGTGGGCACAGGCCACGGGGCACACCGCCCGCAGCCATGAGCTGACGCTGGCCACGGACAGCTTCCGCGGCACGCTGTACTCCAAGGTGCTGCTGCCGGACAGCGTGTACGACAGTGTGTACTACGCGCCGGAGATCACGGTGGCGAGCGTGGTGTGCGACGGGAAGGACGGCGCGCTGTACGACCTGTCCGCCCTGGAGCAGAAGGATAAGTATGAGCTGTTTCTGGGCGGCAACTACGGCCAGTGCGTCATCACCACCGGCACGGAGAACGGGAAGCACTTGCTGCTGGTTAAGGACTCCTTCGCCAATTCCTTCGTACCGTTCCTCACCGGCGACTATGAGACCATCACCATGATCGACCTGCGGTACTACCGGGGCAGCATGGCAGAGCTGGCGGCGGAGGCCGACGACATTCTGGTGTTGACCGAGGTCACGAACCTGGCGGGCTCGGGAGACTATTTCAAGCTGAGTAAGTGAAAACAGGCGTGCGCGGAGCGCACGCCTGTTTTGTCCCCTTTACAAACGGCTGTTTTTTGGTATAATAGTAAGGCTAAGGAAATTTACAGGCACAAGGAGAGACGATATATGGCCGTTATCGAGTACGACGAGTATAAACAGAAACTGCAGGCGCTGGAGCCCACCCTGGGCGAGCTGGAGAAGGCGCTGGGTATCCCCAAGGCCCGTGAGGAGCTGGCCGAGCTGCAGAAGGAGACGGAGCAGGAAGGCTTCTGGAACGATCTGGAGCGCAGCCAGCAGGTGAGCCGGCAGGTAAAGCGCCTGGAGAACAAGATCAAAAAGCATGACAAGCTGGTTTCCGAGTGGGAGGACACCCTGACCCTGTGCGAAATGGCCCAGGAGGAGGACGACCCCAGCCAGCTGGAGGAGGTCGTCAGCGGATACGAGACGCTGGAGAAAGAGATCAGCGAGCGCCGGCTGGCGGCGCTGCTCAGCGGCGAATACGATGCCAACAACGCCATTCTGACCTTCCACGCCGGCGCCGGCGGCACCGAGGCCCAGGACTGGACGGAGATGCTGTACCGGATGTACACCCGCTGGGCCGAGCGCCACGGGTACACCTACCAGCTGATGGACTATGAGGCCGGCGACGAGGCGGGCATCAAATCCGCCACTATCCTCATCGAGGGCGAGAACGCCTATGGCTATCTGAAGAGCGAGAACGGCGTGCACCGGCTGGTGCGCGTGAGCCCCTTTGACGCCAACGCGCGGCGGCAGACCAGCTTTGCCGCGCTGGAGGTCATGCCGGAGCTGGACGACGACAGCGAGATCGAGATCCGGCCGGAGGACATCGAAATGCAGGCCTGCCGCAGCTCCGGCGCAGGCGGTCAGCACATCAACAAGACGTCCTCCGCCGTGCGTCTGACCCACCTTCCCACGGGCATCGTGGTGTTCTGCCAGACGGAGCGCAGCCAGTTCCAGAACCGGGACAACGCCATGAAGATGCTGCGGGCAAAGCTGGCAGAGCTGAAGCTGCAGCAGCACGCGGAGAAGATCAGCGATCTGAAGGGCGTGCAGATGAAGATCGAGTGGGGCAGCCAGATCCGTTCCTATGTGTTCATGCCCTACACTCTGGCCAAGGATACCCGCACCGGCTATGAGATGGGCAACATCCAGGCCGTCATGGACGGCGACATCGACGGCTTCATCAACGACGAGAACCCGGAAACGCTGGAGGCCAACCTCCGCAAGTGGATCGACAATATCCCCTGGTCGCGCAACCGGCTCGAGACCATCCGCACCTGTGTGCCGCGAGCGCTGCAGACCTCGTTTTACTTCAACATCGCAAAATACCATGCCAACTGGTACCAGGTGGGAAAATGGGTGCCGGTGCAGCGGCGTCTGCACATCATGGACGAGACCGGCTGCTCGCTGACCAAGGGCGTGGAGACGGTGTGCAAGTCCCTGTCTGCGGATTTTGAGCCCGATGTCCGGCCGCTGACGCTCAGCGCGGCGAACGAACAGTATCTGCGCGCGTTCTGCGCGCAGGCGCAGAGTCTCGGCGTGCAGACGCTCTTTCTGCGCACGCCGCACCGCACGCAGACGACCGACCCCGGCGTCTTTGACGACGGGGCCGCCGTCGTGGGCGAATACGGCTACGACCTGCTCGACCTGCACGACGCGTTTGACACCATCGGTCTTGACCGCTGCGCGGATTTTATCGACTCCGACCACCTCAACACCGCCGGCATGGAGATCTTCACCGCGTGGCTCGGGCAGTATCTCACCGCGCATTATGACCTGACGGGCACGTACAGCGCCGAGCTCACCGCCATGTGGGACCGCTGCGCCGCCTTCGTGACGCAGACGCTGCCGCTGTGCAAGGAGCTGGCCGCTGCGAACACGGAGCAGAATCTCAACGAGTTTTCGCCGCAATTTTCCGCGTGGCGCTAACACAGCATGTGGAGAACATCAATGAATC